>Ga0208396_100009_pt1 | contig 145124 bp, 148 predicted proteins | sample LakWasMet64_LOW9_2_FD_183896 | JGI IMG/M metagenome (GOLD analysis project Ga0208396, IMG submission 183896) | Freshwater sediment methanotrophic microbial communities from Lake Washington under simulated oxygen tension - Sediment Metagenome... | ecosystem: Environmental > Aquatic > Freshwater... | reverse complement strand
GTCCTCAAGTATTAATCATTAGGGAGAAAACAATGGCAACACGTAAAGACCTAGCTAATGCAATTCGTGCGTTATCTATGGATGCAGTGCAAAAAGCTAACTCAGGCCACCCAGGTGCGCCTATGGGTATGGCTGAAATCGCAGAGGTATTGTGGAATCACCACTTGCGTCACAATCCAACAAATCCAAACTGGGCTGATCGTGACCGCTTTGTGCTCTCTAACGGCCATGGCTCAATGTTGATCTACTCATTGTTGCATCTAACAGGCTACGACTTGCCTATGGATGAAATCAAAACATTCCGTCAATTGCATTCAAAATGTGCTGGTCACCCAGAATACAGCTATGCACCAGGCATTGAAACAACAACAGGTCCATTAGGTCAAGGTATCACCAACGCGGTTGGTTTTGCAATGGCTGAGAAATTATTGGCTAACCAATTCAACAAGCCAGGTCACGACATCGTTGACCACTACACATACTGCTTCTTAGGTGACGGCTGTATGATGGAAGGCGTATCACACGAAGCTTGTGCTTTAGCTGGTACATGGGGCTTAGGTAAATTGGTTGCTTTCTGGGATGACAATGGCATCTCTATCGATGGTCACATCGAAGGCTGGTACACAGACGACACAGTTAAACGCTTTGAAGCTTACGGCTGGCACGTTCAATCAGTAGATGGTCATGATTCTGACGCTATCGACGCAGCGGTTAAAGCGGCTAAAGCAGTGACAGACAAACCATCATTGATTTGCTGTAAAACCATCATCGGCATGGGTTCACCAAACAAATCTGGTTCACATGACTGCCACGGTTCTGCATTAGGTTTAGAAGAAGTTGCTGCGACTCGCGCTAATATCGGCTGGCCACATGAGCCATTTGTGATTCCTGCTGACGTTTACGCTGGCTGGGATCAAAAAGCGAAAGGCGCTTCAACAGAAGCAGCTTGGAACGAAAAATTTGCTGCATACGCTGCTGCATTCCCAGCTGAAGCTGCAGAGTTCAAACGCCGTATGGCAGGTGACTTGCCAGCTAACTGGAAAGAAGCAACTGATGCGTTCATCACTGCAACTAACGAAAAAGCAGAAGGTGTTGCAACTCGTAAAGCTTCACAAAATGCGATTACTGCACTAGCACCAGTATTGCCAGAGTTCTTAGGTGGTTCTGCTGACTTAACAGGTTCTAACCTGACAGCGGCTCCAAGCTTCAAACACGTATCTGGTAAAGAGCCAGGTAACTACATCTCTTACGGTGTTCGTGAGTTCGGTATGTTTGCAATCATGAACGGTATGGCATTGCACGGTGGTCTATTACCATTCGGCGGTACATTCCATATGTTCTCAGACTACGCTAAGAGCGCATTGCGTATGGCTGCATTGATGAAACAACGTACGATCGCTGTTTTATCACATGACTCTATCGGTCAAGGTGAAGATGGTCCTACTCACCAACCAATCGAAAACACATCAGGTTTACGTTACATCCCTAACATGGATGTATGGCGTCCAGGTAGTTCAACAGAAACTGCTGTTGCTTGGGTAGCAGCTGTTGAGCGTAAAAATGGTCCAACAAGCTTGGTATTAAGCCGTCAAAACGTGGCTGGCATCAAGCATGATGCAGCACAGTTAGACTTAATCCGTAAGGGTGCTTATGTGTTCTCTGATGTGGCTGGTAAAGCAGACGCGATCATCATCGCTAACGGTTCAGAGTTAGAGTTGGCGATTAAAGCTGCTGCTGAATTGAATGCTGCTGGTACTAAAGTACGTGTGGTTTCAATGCCATCAACAAACGTATTTGACCGTCAAGACAAAGCATACAAAGACAGCGTATTAACTCCAGGTGTTAAACGTGTAGCGGTTGAAGCCGCTCACTCAGACTTCTGGCGTAAATATGTAGGTCTTGAAGGCGCTGTTGTTGGTATCGACACATTCGGTGAATCTGCACCTGGTGGTGTATTAATGAAGCATTTTGGCTTTACAGTTGAAAACGTAGTTGCAACTGTTAAATCGGTGCTTTAATTCGCTAGTGTGACCAAGCGGTATCAGTTTTTAAGTTTGGTCAGTTAGTATTAAAAAAGGCACCTCAATATTGGGGTGCCTTAATTTTTTATAGCGCTAGTTTTTATAGCGGATGTCTAGCTTTAAGTGGTAGATGAATTTAAGCTATGTATGCTTTAACTGGCTTGCAGTTAATTGAAAATATTTAGGAATTATCATGGCAATTCGAGTGGCAATTAATGGTTATGGTCGTATTGGACGTATGGTGTTGCGTGCAGTGTATGAATTAGGTCGCAAAGACATTGAAATTATTGCAATTAATAGCGCAGGCTGTGATGCCGAAAGCAATGCGCACTTAACGCGTTACGACAGTGCACACGGCAGATTTCCATTTGATGTAGGTGTCGATGGCGATGCCATGATTATCAATAGCCAGAAAATTAAAACATTTTCAACACGTAATCCAGCTGAACTGCCATGGCGTGACTTAGGTATTGATGTTGTACTAGAGTGTACAGGTGCCTTCAATAGTAAAGCTAAAGCACAAGTGCATATCGATGCAGGTGCAAAAAAAGTGTTGTTATCAGCACCAGGCGATAAAGATGTTGATGCAACTGTAGTATATGGCGTCAACCATGATGTCATTAAAGCAAGTCATACCGTAGTATCTAACGCATCATGTACAACCAATGGTCTTGCCCCAATGGTCAAGCCTTTGAATGACAAAATTGGTATCGTCAACGGATTGATGAATACGATACACTCATATACGAACGATCAAGTGTTAACTGATTCACATCATTCAGATATGCGTCGTGCACGCTCTGCTACTACTTCGCTAATTCCAACGAAAACAGGTGCAGCAGCAGCGGTAGGATTGGTATTGCCAGAGTTGAACGGTAAATTGGATGGTTTTGCGATTCGCGTACCTACCATCAATGTGTCAATTGTTGATTTGACGTTTACACCATCACGTCCAACGACAAAAGAAGAAATCAACCATATTATGCACGAAGCGGCTAACAGCGGCGCGCTTAAAGGTATTTTGTCCTACAACGAAGCACCGTTGGTGTCTATTGATTATAACCACACCAATTTCTCATCAAACTTTGATGCCACTTTAACTAAGGTAACTAAAGATGGCATGTTGGTTAAAGTCTGTGCATGGTACGACAACGAGTGGGGTTTTAGTTGCCGTATGCTAGATAACGTCACCGCTATGATGGCTGCTAAATAAGGAGATTTGTCATGAATGTAATCAAAATGACAGATCTGGATTTAAACGGTAAGCGTGTATTAATCCGTGCAGACCTTAATGTACCTGTGGCTGATGGGAAAGTGACTTCAGATGCACGTATTACCGCTTCAATGGCGACGATTGAATTTGCCATTAAAGCAGGCGCTAAAGTGATGGTGACTTCTCATCTAGGACGTCCTGAAGAAGGTGTTTATTCAGAAGAAAACTCATTGCAGCCAGTGGTGGATGTGATCTCAGCTAAGCTGGCAAAGCCGGTACGACTAATCAAAGATTGGGTTGATGGTGGCTTTGAAGTGGCAGCGGGTGAGTTAGTTGTATTAGAAAACTGTCGCTTTAACAAAGGCGAAAAGAAAAGTAATGATGAGCTGTCACAAAAATATGCACAGTTATGTGATATTTTTGTGATGGATGCTTTTGGTACTGCACATCGTGCAGAAGCAAGTACACATGGTGTTGCAAAGTTTGCACAAGTAGCAGCAGCGGGCATCTTGTTAGTGAATGAGCTAGAAGCTTTGACTAAAGCCTTGCTGAATCCAGCGCGTCCAATGGTGGCGATTGTTGGTGGTAGCAAAGTGTCAACTAAGCTGACCGTGTTGGAGAGTTTGTCCGAAAAAGTGGATCAAATGGTGGTGGGCGGAGGTATAGCTAATACCTTCTTAAAAGCCTCTGGTTTTGAAGTGGGTAAATCATTGTGTGAAGATGATTTAGTGCCTGTGGCACGCACCTTAATGGACAAAATGTCCCAAAGAGGCGCAGCAGTGCCAGTTGCGGTTGATGTAGTCTGTGCTAAGAAATTTGATGCAAATGAGCCAGCCATCAAGAAGGACGTGGCTGATGTGGCCGCAGATGATATGATTTTTGATATTGGCGCGAAATCTGCTAATGAATTAGTAGAGATCATTAAAAATGCAGGGACTGTTGTTTGGAATGGTCCAGTGGGTGTGTTTGAGTTTGATCAGTTTGGCGAAGGTACTAAAACAATTGCTAATGCCATTGCAAATACAAAAGCATTTACTTTAGCGGGTGGGGGCGACACGATTGCTGCTATTCAAAAATACGGTATTGAAAGTAAAGTAGATTATATTTCAACAGCAGGTGGTGCCTTTTTAGAGTTTTTAGAAGGCAAAAAATTACCAGCGGTTGAGATTTTGGAATTACGTGCTAAAAGTTAACTAGCCCGAACCTTTAGTATTGAATGCATGACTTTAAAAATGGGGCTATCAGCCCCATTTTTATTTTGAGTTTGTTATTTTTAGAGAAATTAAGGTAAAAGTTTGACATTACGTAAAACAAAAATTGTGGCAACACTAGGCCCATCCTCTACTAGCGAGGAGATGCTTGCGCGCATGATTACCGCAGGCGTTAATGTTGTACGATTGAACTTTTCACACGGTAGTGCAGAAGATCACATTAAGCGTGCAGAAATTGTGCGTAATATTGCAATCAAACTGGGGCGCCCTGTTGGTGTGTTGTGTGACTTGCAAGGGCCTAAAATTCGAATTGGTAAATTCGAGCTTGGTAAAATCACGTTAAAAACAGGCGATATCTTTATTTTGGATGCTGATTGTGAACTAGGTAATCAATACCATGTTGGACTAGATTACAAAACACTCCCGCAAGAAGTGTCAGAAAATGCCATATTGTTGCTAGATGATGGCCGCATTACTATGCAGGTGGATAGAATCAAAGGTAATCAAATCCATTGTGTCGTATTGAGCGGCGGTGTTTTGTCCAATAATAAGGGCATTAATCGTCAGGGTGGAGGCCTATCCGCAGAGGCTTTGACTAAAAAAGATAGGGAAGATATTAAAACAGCGGTTGCATTAGAGGCAGATTACATTGCCATCTCATTTCCTAAGTCTGCGCTAGATGTAGAGCTTGCAAGAACCTTAGTGCGGAAGGCTGGGGGCACGGCAAGCATTATTGCAAAAATTGAGCGCGCAGAAGCAATTAATGATTTAGAAGCGATTATAGATGCGTCTGACGCGATTATGGTGGCACGAGGGGACTTGGGTGTTGAAGTAGGCGATGCCGCGGTGCCTGGTTTGCAAAAACGGATGATTCGGATGGCACGTGCACAAAATAAACTAGTGATCACAGCGACGCAAATGATGGAGTCTATGATTACTAGTCCCATCCCGACACGTGCAGAAGTTTCAGATGTAGCAAATGCAGTATTAGATGGTACGGATGCAGTAATGTTGTCAGCAGAGACTGCCGCTGGACAATATCCTTTAGAAACAGTAGAAGCTGTGCATCGTGTAGCAATTGAAGCTGAGAAAGAATATTTTAGTCAGCATCATGCGCAAAAGCTTGATCAAGTGTTTATTAAAACGGATGAGGCTGTTGCTGCCGCTGCCATTTACACAGCTCAGCACTTAAAAGTGAAAGCAATTGCAGCACTGACGCAATCTGGTAATGCTGCACAATGGCTATCACGTGCGGATGCAGAGGTGCCAATTTATGCATTATCACCAGATAAGCTAGCACGCAGAAAGCTTACATTGCACCGTGGAGTCTATCCATATCCGATTGAGCAAGCCGATAAGAATAGGGATGAAATCATTGCAGAGATGGAGCAAGTGCTACTCAGGCAACGCGTTGTGGCTGAGGGTGACTTGGTGTTGTTAACTTTTGGTGAGCCTATCGGGCATCCTGGCGGCACCAACACATTGAAAATCATTAAAATTGGTGAGCATCGAAAACATTAAATCTGGACACCTCACTTAATCAGCATGCTGATCAGTAAGTATCTGTATTACCTGGCTTTCAAGCGGACTTGGCTAGTTTATATCAATATTTTTACGATCAATTGGTCTTTTTAGAATTCATCAAAATTAAAGTACGTTTATAATAGGTACTTAGCTCAACTTACTCATTAATATAGTCATCATCACACATGAATAATCCATTATTAGAAACCAGCATTAAAAGTCTAAAACGTATTCACCAAGGTAAAGTCCGTGATATTTATGACATTGATGCTAATACCATGTTGCTGGTGAGTACGGATAGGCTCTCTGCATTTGATGTGATTTTACCTACAGGCATTGCCAACAAAGGTGCAATGCTCACGCAGATGGCCAATTTTTGGTTTGATAAGTTGCAAAATGTAGTACCTAACCATTTAACTGGAATCACCCCTGCGAGTGTGGTGAGTGACCCTGCGGAAAAAGCACAATTAGCTAATCGTTCAGTCGTGGTTAAAAAGCTAAAAGCATTACCGATAGAGGCCATTGTGCGTGGATATTTAGTGGGAAGCGGCTGGAAAGAATATAAAGCGAAAGGCACGGTGTGTGATATCCCATTGCCAGCTGGTTTACAAGAGGCATCGAAATTGCCCGCACCATTATTTACACCATCTAGTAAGGCAGCAGTGGGTGAGCATGATGAAAATATCAGTTTGGCGCAGTGTGCTGAGCTCATTGGTGCTGACATGGCTGAGCAAGTAGCAAAAGCTGCGATAGCGCTTTATACGCAAGCAGCTGAATACGCACTTACACGCGGTATTATTATTGCGGACACTAAGTTTGAGTTTGGTTTGGATGAAAATGGTGTGCTACATGTGATGGATGAAGTACTAACACCCGACTCGTCACGTTTTTGGCCTGCTGAGAGCTATGTCGTGGGTAAAAACCCACCAAGCTACGACAAGCAGTATGTGCGTGATTGGTTGGAAGCCAGTGGTTGGAATAAAACACCGCCTGCACCAGCCTTGCCAGCAGATGTTGCCAGCAAAACAAGCGAAAAATACATGGAGGCCTTTGAGCGACTAACTGGGCAGCCATTAACGCTTGAGTAAGCGCTTAATGAAACGATTGTTGTATTAGGCTGCTGTGCTAAATAAACTCAAGTCATTGGCTAGGCAACTCAAAAAAGAGCTTGCAGTCTATCGATTAGTCTTAAAACACCCACAAACACCTTGGCTGGCTAAATGCCTGTTGTGGCTGGCTGTGGGTTATTTATTGCTACCGTTTGATCTTATTCCTGACTTTATTCCAATATTAGGTCAGTTAGATGAGGTGATTATTATCCCAGCGTTGCTTTACTGTGCATTGTTGTTGATTCCTAAATCTGTGATTCAAGATTGCCGCGAGCAAGTACAACAAGCTGACGTATCAGGAAATAGTTAGGCATCCTACACTTTGTTACGACTTTTTTCTGTGCGTTCTTTGTGGGCTTGCTATAATTGCGCCTCAAAATTCATTAGTAGTATTTATATTTAGGAATAGACCATGTCATTAAACCAAGTGCCAACCGGTAAAGATGTCCCTAACGATTTCAATGTAATTATTGAGATTCCAATGCAGGGTGACCCAGTAAAATATGAAGTAGATAAAGAAAGCGGCGCAATCTTTGTTGACCGCTTTATGGGTACTGCAATGCAATACCCAACCAACTACGGCTATGTGCCACACACATTATCTGATGATGGCGACCCTGTTGATGTGTTGGTGATGACACCTGTGCCATTGATTCCTGGCGTGGTTGTGCGTTGCCGTCCTTTAGGTGTGTTGCTGATGGAAGATGAAGCAGGCCTTGATGCAAAAGTATTAGCGGTGCCTGTTGATAAAGTGTGTGGTTTATATGGTCATTTGAAAGCACATACTGATGTATCAGAATGGCGCTTGAACATGATTGCCCACTTCTTTGAGCATTACAAAGATTTAGATAAAGGCAAATGGGTTAAGATTAATGGCTGGGGCGATATCGAAGCAGCTAAAAAAGAAATCTTACAAAGTGTAGAGAATTACAATAACGCACAAGTTAAACCAGCGTTCTAAGTAAATTACAGAAGCACACTGGTCGGACAAATAAAAAGGCAGCTTAGGCTGCCTTTTTTGCGTCTAAAATGGATTAAGTGGTGACAACACCAAAAAGTTTGCCAACCCCAGCAGTCGCAGCCATGGCGATTACGCCCCAGAATGCTACACGAGCAATGCCAACCGTTATATTTGCTCCACCAGCTTTTGCTGCAAGCCCGCCAAGTGCGGCTAAAAAGACGAGTGATGTGGCACCCACGTAATTGGCAATATTAGACTCTGGTGCAAAGTAGGTGACTAATAGCGGCAATACAGCACCAACCGCAAAGGTGGCGGCAGAGGCAACAGCAGCCTGCATTGGTTTGGCATTCATGGTGTCTGTAATGCCAAGCTCATCTCTTGCATGGGCGCCAAGTGCGTCGTGTGCGGTAAGTTGAACGGCTACTTCATGCGCTAACTCTGCAGATAAGCCACGCTGCATATAAATACCCGTTAACTCTTTCAGTTCGCTTTCGTGGTCATTTGCTAGCTCCAAGCGTTCGCGTGCAAGGTCTGCGGCTTCGGTGTCTGATTGTGAGCTGACAGAAACGTATTCACCAGCGGCCATCGACATTGAGCCAGAGACTAGGCAAGCAACGCCAGTCATCAATATGCTGTCATTAGAGGCACCAGCTGCGGCAACGCCGATGATTAAGCTGGCTGTTGAGATAATACCATCATTGGCACCTAGCACTGCTGCGCGTAGCCAGCCAATACGGTGAGAGCGGTGAAATTCAGAGTGTCGCATGAGAATCTGCATGTAAAGTCGAGTTAAATATAATGTTACTGTATTACAAGGCTTATTGCGTGATTTAAATACGTGCTTTCAACTGGTGCTTAGAATCATGAGCAGAAAGATGAAGATTTTCTATGCAAAAAGCGACCTAAGTCGCCTTTTATTGTTAAGTACTTATCGTGATGGTGCTTGCAGTAGTGGTACTGACAGTACCTGTAATTACAATAGCGGTACGATCAGTAAAGCCACAATATTAATAATCTTGATCAGTGGGTTTACCGCAGGACCTGCAGTATCTTTGTATGGGTCGCCAACGGTATCGCCAGTTACTGCGGCTTTGTGAGCATCAGATCCTTTGCCACCGTGATTGCCATCCTCAATATATTTCTTAGCATTGTCCCAGGCGCCACCACCAGTACACATGGAGATTGCCACAAACAACCCTGTGACAATCGTTCCCATCAGCAAGCCACCAAGTGCGACAGGGCCTAATAGTAAGCCAACGGCAACAGGTGCAATTACAGGTAAGAGAGATGGAATCATCATTTCTTTAATCGCAGCAGTCGTGAGCATATCTACCGCTTTGCCATATTCTGGTTTTGCTGTCCCCTCCATAATGCCTTTAATATCACGGAACTGGCGGCGTACTTCTTCAACCACCGCGCCTGCCGCACGACCAACTGCTTCCATCGCCATGGCAGCGAATAAAAATGGAATTAGGCCACCAATAAATAAGCCAATAATTACCATTGGGTCGCTTAAGTCGAACTTAACATCAATACCAGCGCCTTCAAGTTTGTGCGTGTAGTCTGCAAATAACACTAAAGCAGCTAAACCTGCTGAGCCAATCGCATATCCTTTGGTGACTGCTTTCGTTGTATTGCCAACGGCATCCAATGGATCTGTAACCTCTCGCACACTACTTGGTAACTCTGCCATTTCAGCAATGCCGCCTGCGTTATCAGTAATCGGGCCGTAGGCATCTAACGCTACGACGATACCTGCCATACTCAACATCGATGTTGCCGCAATGGCAATGCCGTATAAACCGCCTAAATGATAGGCAGACCAAATGGCAATACAGACTGATAACACTGGCCAAGCGGTAGATTTCATGGAAATGCCAATACCAGCAATGATGTTGGTCGCGTGTCCAGTGGTTGAAGCCTGTGCCACGTGCCGAACGGGCGCGTAGTCTGTGCCTGTATAGTATTCTGTAATCCAAACCAATGCGGCGGTTAACACTAAGCCTACTGCGCATGCGCCAAATAGCTGGTTGGCAGAAATAACCAAGTCACCAGCTGTCAACCCGTTAGGGAACATTTTGGTTGTAACAAAGTAAAATGCACCTAATGATAATAAACCAGCAACCGCAAGCCCTTTGTATAAGGCTGGCATCACGTTTTTCATGCCTGGAGATGCTTTCACAAAGAAGCAGCCAATAATAGAAGCAACAATAGAAACCGCGCCTAACATGAGTGGGTAAAGCACACCGTCTGCACCATCGGTTGTAATCAATAAACTACCTAATACCATCGTCGCAATAATCGTCACTGCGTAGGTTTCAAATAAGTCAGCTGCCATGCCAGCACAGTCACCTACGTTATCGCCTACATTATCTGCAATCACGGCGGGGTTGCGTGGGTCATCTTCTGGGATGCCCGCCTCAACTTTACCTACTAGGTCAGCGCCTACATCTGCACCCTTGGTAAAAATACCGCCACCTAAACGCGCAAATATAGAAATAAGAGATGAGCCAAATGCAAGGCCAATTAACGGATCTAAGTCTGTTGCAGCTTCACCACCCAAATAGGCATAAAAACCAGTGACACCTAATAAACCTAAGCCTACTACTAGCATGCCTGTAATCGCACCGCCTTTAAAAGCCACATCAAGTGCTGGTGCAATGCCTTTGGTTGCGGCTTGGGCAGTGCGCACGTTTGCCTTCACAGAAACATTCATGCCAATAAAACCGCATGCGCCCGATAGTACGGCACCTAAAACGAAGCCAATTGCCGTAGGAATGTTTAGGAAAATGCCAATTAAAATGGCTAGGATAACGCCAACGATGGTGATAGTTTTGTATTGACGGGCTAAATATGCGGCAGCCCCTTGTTGAATCGCACTGGCAATCTCTTGCATGCGTGCATTGCCTGCGGGTAAACCTGAAATCCACTTACTCATTACTGCACCATACAGTACCGCCAATATCGCGGCGCCTATGGCAATCATTAGTTCGACTGACATGACTTCTCCCTATCTAAATTTTTATTAAAACTACAAAATAAAACTAGTGTGAAAACGAAACCAAGTGCTAAACATCTGTTGCAGGTAAAGCTTAAGTTGAGGTTTAATACTCCTTGAAATTTGTAAATAAATTGTAACTTAACCTCATTATTGCACTATTAGGCTAGGCGAACAATAGAGTTGCAAGATAACTATTGATGAACCAGTTCTATCTTGATGCGGACAAGCTATTTGCTTGCGTTTTTGAGTAGTTTGGCAAGTGACTCACCCAGCGATGTACCAGATAGTTTGACCTCTAGTTTTTGTAGCTGATGAATGGCCTCGGTGCTCAACGATTTTGTGAACTTAGGCACAGGAAGAGGGCTAGATTTTGCTTGCACTTTTACCCGAATTGCAGTAACTTCGTACCCTTGCTTTTCTAGCTTAATCAACAAGCTAGGGATTAAAAGTTTAATTTTTGCAGCAACCGCGTTGTTGTTTGCATATACGGTGAATTGATTGTTCTTGATGCTGCTTATGTGGCTGAATTGGGCCATGTTGTCAGGTGCGATTTCCCCCCAAAGTTTTTGGGCCGCCTGTGACTCTTGGGTTCGTTTATTGAGCTCAATTAACTCTGGCTGCTTGAGTAATGTATTAAATCTTTGCATAGTGCGATTGTAAGGTGCTGGCAGGGATTAGGGGTAGTATGAATATCATTTTGGTCTCAAATAATATGGCAAAAGCCAGAACGCTCTCAATACTGCAAGTCAGTATGATTGTGTTTGCACTGGTGATGTTGCCAGTACTCACTGTGCTTATGTTCATTGTGCCACAGGAGCCAACTGCACAACAGGGTGTTAAGTCATTGATCCCACATCATTTGCGATTTTCTTTCAATAACCCACAAAAGCATCTTGATGCCTATGCTGTGCAATTAGGCGAAATGCAAGCACGCATGATGCGTTTAGATGCCCAAAGTGAGCGATTGGCAAAACTGGCGGGTGACAAAAAGAACATCCGTAATAACAAGGTGGAGCCGTCTTCAACGCCTAAGCCAAATTACACGCCAACTTCAAGTCTTGGGCCTACTCTCGCCACCCCTATCCTTAATACAGTAACAGGTGCAAATCAGGGTGGACCATTGGTGCAAAGTGCACCACTGACAGAGGTTGAGCTACAAAATCAGATTGCTGATTTAATGGCGCAGATAGAGTTTAAAACAGAGTATTTAAGTGAAATAGAAGCGAAACTTCTGCAGCAAAGTGTGTTGAAAAATACCTTGCCTAATAGCAGTCCGGTTGATGCAGCATTTAATTCCTCTAGTTTTGGCTGGCGCCTCGATCCGTTTAATGGACATCGCGCGTTTCATGAAGGGTTAGACTTCACAGCCTCTACAGGAACTGCGATTTACGCGGCAGCAGGTGGAATTGTATCAACATCAGAGCAAACGCCTGATTATGGTAAAATCGTTAAAATCGATCATGGTTCTGGCTTGGAAACGCGTTATGCACATGCCTCAACATTGTTAGTTAAAGTCGGGCAACGCGTGGCAAAAGGGCAAAAAATTGCAGAAGTTGGCAGTACTGGCAGATCAACAGGTCCACATTTACATTATGAAATCAGATTAAACGGTAATCCTCTGGATCCAAGAAAATATCTCAGTGCATCGCGCTAATGATGAGCCCTTGAAATAATAAAAATAAACCCCATTAAATTCCTTATGATTTATTACCTCACAGCCATTTCAAGTTTACAATCACACTCTTAATTTCAATTATTACTCAATTTAAAGTTGTTTATCCTCTAGCGGAAAGTCTTTCATTTCATGATATCTACGTTGTTCAAAAAATTATTCGGTAGCCGTAACGATAGGCTAGTTAAGCAATATGCACAGAAAGTAGAGCAAATTAATGCATTAGAGCCTGCGATGCAGGCCTTAAGTGATGATGAGCTACGCGCGAAAACAGAAGAATTTAAGCAACGTTATACCAATGGTGAGTCTTTAGAGAAGCTTCTTCCTGAAGCATTTGCTGTGGTTCGTGAAGGTGGGCGCCGTGCCTTGGGTATGCGTCATTTTGATGTGCAGCTTATCGGCGGTATGGTGTTGAATGCTGGCAAAATTTCCGAGATGCGTACTGGTGAGGGTAAAACATTGGTAGCAACCTTGCCTACCTACCTGAACGCCATCACAGGTAAAGGCGTACATGTCATTACTGTGAATGATTACCTTGCAAAACGCGATGCGGAGTGGATGGGTAAGCTATATAACTTTTTAGGCTTATCAATCGGTATTAATTTATCGCAAATGCCGCATGACGCAAAGCGTGATGCATACGCCGCAGATATTACTTACGGTACTAATAATGAATTCGGTTTTGACTATCTACGCGATAACATGGTGTATAGCCGTGAAGAGCGTGTGCAACGTGGTTTAAATTACGCCTTAATTGATGAAGTCGATTCGATTTTAATCGATGAAGCGCGTACGCCATTGATTATTTCAGGCCAAGCGGATGACAGTGTTGCGCTATATAAACAAATCAACGATGTTGCTGCCAAACTGATTCCACAAAAAGAAGAAGAGGGCGAAGGCGACTTCTGGGTAGATGAAAAAGCGCAGAATGTGGTGATGTCTGAACAGGGCCATGAACACGCTGAGGCAATCTTGGCGGAAGCAGGTTTATTGGCGGAAGGCTCAAGTCTGTACGAGGCTTCTAACATCACCTTAGTGCATCATTTATACGCTTCTCTACGTGCACGTAACCTTTATCATCGTGATCAGCACTATGTGGTGCGCGATGGCGAAATTGTGATTGTGGATGAATTTACTGGCCGTATGATGTCTGGTCGTCGTTGGTCTGATGGTTTGCATCAAGCCGTTGAAGCAAAAGAGGGTGTTGAGATTCAAAAAGAGAATCAAACTTTAGCTTCGATTACTTTCCAAAATTACTTCCGTATGTACAACAAACTGTCTGGGATGACAGGAACTGCAGATACTGAAGCGTATGAATTTAACCAAATTTACGGTTTAGAAACTGTTGTGATTCCAACGCACCGTCCGATGCAACGTAAAGATGCAATGGACAAAGTGTATAGAACATCTCGTGAAAAATACGAGGCGGTGATTTTAGATATTAAAGATTGCCAAAGTCGCGGGCAACCTGTGTTGGTCGGTACGACGTCAATTGAGAACTCAGAGTTGATTTCTCAATTATTAACTGAGGCAAAGCTAGAGCATCAAGTGTTGAACGCCAAGCAGCATGAGCGTGAAGCACATATTATTGTGCAAGCAGGTCGTCCAGGTGTGATTACCATTGCAACTAATATGGCCGGTCGTGGTACTGACATTGTCTTGGGTGGTAACCCTGAGCCTGAAATTTCAGCAATCCATGCTGATGAAACATTAACCGATGAACAAAAAGCGAACAAAGTGGCTGAAATTAAAGCCGCTTGGCAAGTAGTGCATGATGCCGTATTAGCTGCTGGTGGTTTACATATCGTAGGGACAGAGCGTCATGAATCTCGCCGTGTAGATAATCAGTTACGCGGTCGTTCAGGTCGCCAAGGTGATGCAGGCTCTAGCCGCTTCTACTTATCGTTAGAAGATCAGTTATTGAGAATTTTCGCTTCAGATCGCGTTTCAGCGATTATGGGCAAACTAAATATGCCAGATGGCGAGGCGATTGAACATCCGTGGGTAACGCGCGCGATTGAAAACGCACAACGTAAAGTTGAAGGCCGTAACTTTGATATTCGTAAACAATTGCTGGAGTTTGATGACGTATCTAACGACCAGCGTAAAGTGATTTATGAGCAACGTAACGAGTTGCTTGAAGCCGTGGATGTGGGCGATACGATTAAAGCGATGCGCGAAGATGTGATCGCTGCAATGATTGCGACACATATTCCACCAGATAGCGTTGAAGAATTATGGGATGTGCCAGCGCTAGAGCGTGAGTTAAAATCAGAGCTTGGTTTAGAGATTGCCTTGCAAAAAATGCTGGAAGAAAACCCAGATTTACACGAAGAAACATTACGTGAGCGTATATTTGCAGCGGCTAATGCGGCATATCAAGCAAAAGAGGATTTGGCTAGCCCAGACATACTGCGTCAGTTTGAGCGTTCAGTGATGCTACAAAGCTTGGATAATCACTGGCGTGAGCATTTAGCTGCGTTAGATCATCTGCGCCAAGGAATTCATTTGCGTTCTTACGCGCAAAAGAACCCTAAGCAAGAATACAAACGCGAGGCATTTGAGCTATTTGAGGGCTTATTAAACACCATTAAATCAGAAGTGACCAAAGTGACAATGTTAGTACAGGTGAAAACTGAGGCTGATGTAGAAGCGGTAGAAAAACCAGTCGAAGTTGAGAATGTGCAATATCAGCATGCGGATTATGATGAGGCGTTAGCAGCAGACGGACCTGCGGATGTTGCTGAGACATCACAACAGCCTAATGTGCGTGATGGCGTTAAAGTGGGTCGTAATGACCCATGTCCATGCGGATCAGGCAAAAAATATAAACAGTGCCACGGCGTATTAAGTTAAGAATAGGGTTAGACATGTCAGAAAATACAGAAGAGATTCAATCCCCTTGTATTGGGGTTTGCAGCATTGATGATACGACAGGTTTTTGCCACGGTTGTTATCGCACGAAAGACGAAATTAAAGCTTGGTGGAACATGGCGCCAACCGAGCAAAAAACTTTACTCTCCACGTTAGATGCACGACAAAGTGAGATGGTCAGTTTTGATGACTAAATAGAGTGGGGCATGAACATCTCGATTGACGACCTAGACGGGCAGTTACTAGATGGCTTGGAGTTCTGTGTCAAGTCGTATGCACTATTCGAGAAACTTAGGGCTGAACCTTGGGGTGACGAACGTCTTTTGCTTCATTGTCCTTCGCCCTCAATTGAGAAGCGTCTGCTGGAGGAGATTCTTCCGATTTGTCGGTATATTCAAACCAATTACAGTGTTGGGCGATATATCTCTGTTCGCTGGATTGATGGTAACCAGTCGTTTGACGCAGAGCTCTATGAAAGCAGCAACTATGTTACCCAAGATGACTCATCACCTCAAGCTTATCTTGAAGTGACTAGCGCAATGCATAAAAACGAACATTGGGGGTGGCAGCTTTTAGCTCAAAGTAAAGAGGTATATGCTCCTGAAGGTATTGATACAAAAAAAGACACACCCTTGAAGTCCGAAGTTGTCGTATTCACGAATGGTGAGTACGTCCAAAACTTTGTCCCAATCGTCGTTGCATCCATTCAAAGGAAGTTACCATCAGATAAGTCAAAATTTAGATATCCAGAGAATACCTCTCTGCTTGTTCAGTGTCATTTGAATAACATTTACACATCTGGCGAATGGCAACTATTAGTTTCCGAAGTCGAGCGCCAAGTCGCAGTCGTACCATTTCGAGAAATACTACTGATTGACGCAGCGACAAAGCGCATAGCTTCCCTTAACACTACCGCTTAATCTCGTGTCCAGTCTATCTGTGGGATTGGCTAAAGCCAGCACCGTAATTCAAACAATTGGGTTGGCTTTTGATTACGTCTTAGTACCAAGGATCACTCCCTGACCTCTTAAGTCTTCTAAAATCCCCAATCCAAACTGCATGATTAACGCTGGTTGTGGATGCTTTAACTCTTCTGCCAGTAATTTAAGTGCTTGCTCTGCGGTCATGCTCTCTTGCTGACATAGTGTCAGCAATCTAAAGGTCATCGGGTTTAGTGCTATAAACTTAATATCGTCATCGATATTTCGATACACTAACAGCTGAGTAGGCTCTTTAGTATCAGGTTTGTGCTTTGGCGAAATCTTGTGTACCGCATAATCATATTCCAGCAATAGCATGGCATTGGTAAATACAATCTTGTGCTTAGCTAGGTCACCATCTGCATCTATATTAAAAGCCTCGTCTGTGATGCTCGGTAAAGTACTGAGATACAGTTCTATCCATTCGTAATGGCATAGTGCTTCTAAGTAAACAGGTCGTTGTTGAGGTGAGGCTTGGTTAGTCTGCTGTAGAAAAGTGATAAACTCTTGCGGAATTTTACGAAAAAGCGGGCTGTCTGCAGCATAGTCTTTCAAAAAACTTTTCACTAGTTTTAACCAATTACGCTTACCAACCGTTTTCCGAGCAACAGGGAAGCATGCAGATACAGACTCATATAAGTTGTTAAATACAATTTCATCGTACACCGCCATTCTCTCAGGCGCTACGCCAACAGGTATTGGTTGTTGGTGAGGGTCGCGTATCCGTGATGTAAACGTTTGCTGGTATTGTTGGAAGCTTAGTAGGTTATCAGACATTGCGAAGTTTCTTCTATGTCGTCAGTTCTTCTAACGACATAGTGCCAGCTCTGACTGTGCGTTGAATTGCCTGATGTTGTAGGTCTGCAATTTTGTTTACTTCCGCCATTAATACCTCTAATGCTGGAATGTTGCTATCACGTTCAAGTAATGTAGGGAACACGCCAAATAAATCATAGGCATCTTCAAGTAGCGCCCAAACGGGGTCGATGACATTTTCGCCATGCGTATCAATAAGTAAATCTGCTGATTGTTGATAATGCCCTGCGATGTGGCTGTAAATAATCCGTTCATGTGGAATGCCACGCAGAAAAGCATGCGGATTAAAATTAAAATTCACGCTATTAACGTAAATGTTGTTAATGTCTAAGTGTAAAAGACAATCTGCTTCACTGAGTACTGCGTTAAGAAAGTTAAGTTCACTCATTTCTGAGATGGGTGCTGCTGCATAAAATGAGGCATTCTCTATACCAATACGACGGCCAAGGATGTCTTGCGTTTGACGGATGCGTTTTGCTACATAGTGCACAGCCTCTTCGGTAAATGGGATCGGTAGCAGGTCATATAAATAACCTTGTTTACCTTGGAAGGCATCTGTGCAGTAACTTAAGTGTTCAGTGTAGGTATCGATGTTGTAGTGGTTTAAAAACTGCTTAACCTGATTTAAAAAATCAATATTGAGTGGGCTGATGCCGCCTAGTGATAAGCAAAGGCCGTGGCAAACGATAGGGTAGCGTGCCGCAAACCAGTCCAACTGTTTTGTAGCTTTGCTGCCAGCTTCAATCCAGTTTTCTGGTGCTATTTCAAGAAACTGAATGTTAGAGATTAATGGCTGGTTATACAGTGATTGAATCTGGGGTATTAGCTCTCGCTTTAACCCCAGTCCTGCGCCATGAATTTGAGATTGATTAATATTAACCAATGGATTCATCATACACAATCTCTAACGAGTATTGCTTATTTCTTCTCGCCACCACATGAGCCTTCTTTAGCTTTTTCACCACCGCAAGTGCCTTCTTTCATTTTCTCTGCACTGCCACATTTACCAGTACCGCATTTACCATCTTTCATTTTCATTTCTTTCGCTTTTTCAGCGGTACCACATTTGCCAGTGCCACATTTACCATCAGCAGCTTTTGCATCATGTGCGTCTGCTACTTGATAGCCTGTAGCAAGTGATTTTAATGCAAATGGGTTTTCAGCTGCATTCACTGTTGTTGCAGCAACTGAAAGCGCTAATGCACCACCAATAGCTAGAGAAAGAGTTTTTTGTGTTTTGTTCATCATCATTTCCTTTAGATTAAATAGTAAATACTGTTTGTGTTTCAGCCAACTAATACTACGGAGACTGTTGCGCTACTGAGAGTGTTGATTCGACTTTAGCTTTTCAACAATTCTCGTTTTTGCATCTAATGGTAGTTGAATAGCGCTATCGTTTTCTATGTTGGTTCTAATCTTACGCAAGCCAACAAGCAATACATTCAATTGTTTCCTGAATCGATTGCATGCACCGCACATCATAAGATGCAGTCTTAGTTGCATAAGTTCATACCAAGACAAAGGATGGTCTAGAGACTGAGAGATAAGTTGGCTGGCTTGTTGACAGGTAAGCATATGATTACCCTACCCCTTCACCCAATTCATCTCTAAGCATTTTCTTAATCCCATCCTAGCTCTATATAACATTACCCAAGCATTGGTCGGGGTAATATCTAGTTCCTTACAAATATTTTCATTTTCTATTTCATGTACATCTCGTAACATGAAAATAGCTTTTAGCTTCTTCGGTAGCTTTTGCATGCATTCATCTAATACGCTTAAAAATTGGCTTTGTTCTAGTGCATGGTCAGGCATGTCAAAGGATTGTGGCTTGTCTAACCAATGGCCAGTTTTATCGAAAAAGTCATCCATACTTTCATTAGACGCATCTAAGTCGATGATGTCAGATACAGGCTGTTCACGGATGAGTTTCCGCTGCATATCAATGATTTTATGTTTGAGTATGCCAGTGAGCCATGTGCGTATAGATGAATCACCTTCAAAGCTATTATTTTTGATGGCTGCGAGCATGGTTTCCTGCACAGCATCTTCAGCTTGGTGGGTGTCTTTTAAACGCGCTAGGGCAAAGCGATACAAATAGTCGCCGTGGTCGTTGAGCCAATCGTTGACATTGTTGCTCATATTATGCCAGTGCTCTTTGCTGTAACAGGCCCAAGTAGTGTGCTGAGTCTAATGGTGTGTTGTTACGTTGAGATTGCCAAATAGTTTCAGCAAGGCAATCTAATATATCATGTTGTGCCATGTGCTGATCGCCATGTTTCAGTTTTAGTTTTTCATAAACCTGGCCAATGCCAATTGGCTGGTTAATCGATATTTGCTCAATGACAGATAAGTGTAAACTCAAGTGTAGAAATGGGTTTGTTTCCCCTTGTTCGGGAAAGTATTGCTGTTGCATATAACGTTCAGGCGCATCTAGTATGGTGTGGTACTCAGGGTGCATCTGCATCACTTCCACTGCGATTTTTTCCAAGTCAGAAAGTGTTGAGTGCTGTTTAAATTTAGCCCACGCATCAAACAAAAATTGTCTGGCTTGGTCGCGGCTGGGATTATATAAACTCATAAGATACCTATCGTGCTGAAAATAATGAAAGAACGGTAGAGTAAGGCAGTAGTTGGTTCTGCCCATCAATACAGGTAATTTCACCGTTACCGTAAAAGCCTAATAATGGCATATTTGGGAATTTCTGCGTAATGACTTTTAGGTCGAGATCTTCTCCGTTATACAAATATGGACCGCGACCTAAACAAGAGAATAACAATCCAAAGTCTGGGTGGCTACCCAGCTCATTTGCCAGTGTATCTGCTGTTAGCGCCATATCGGCTTCAGCCGTGGTTGCATCGCGTAGAGCCCAGCTTACATAGTGACCAACAGGCAGTGCATGGGCGAGTGTAATGCTGCCATTTTCCTCATCATAGCTAATGATAGACGTTTGATGATAGTTCCCCTGAGCAATTGCGTCTGCACTCTCAGCATAAACAGCCATCATTAAATGTAGGGGAAATGCTTCTTCGGTTTTATGATGATTATTCCAAGCTTTTTGTAATGCTCTTAGTGCTTTTTGTTTACCTAATATTTCCAGATCAAACTGCTTGCTTGCATTCACTTGCTTTGGTGTACTGAGTAACATTAAACCGTGAGAGGCTTTTGTTGCCATTTTTACACCAGATAAAAACATCTCGATATGGCCTTTTACATCACCTTTTGCATTTTGCCATACTGAAAATGGCCCATGCCCCGTTGCGTCGCCAGATATACCACCATAACGAATATGATGATTGAGCCATGTGCTGTTAATCGCGCTGGGGGCGGCCATTGTAAGTAGCGGTTGTCCGGCATCGTTATGTTGCGCTAGTGCTAACTTGATGTCACCGCCAAATACCATTGCTGCAGCAGCGGGTGTGTCGAGCACCCAGTCTTCTTCAGTAAATATACCTGTTGCTGAACAGCCAGCCACTTGCGTACAACCAGCCACTTTTGCCGCAGCCATAATGGCGGCTTGGGGGTTACTTGCAAATTCTGAAGTTAGCAGCAATAAAACGCCATTGGCAGTGGTGATGCCAGCTTTGCTCATTGCATTGTTAACGGCCTGACTAGCCAGCGCTGGAGAAGCTTGGCGACCTAGCACAATGCTGGTAGCGACTTTCATCTTTTTGCTGATTCAGTTGTCTGTGGCAAGTGATATTCTTTTGCCTGATACTCACATAGGTCTTCTATACAGCAATCTGCACATTTTGGTTTGCGAGCAGTACATACGTAACGACCATGCAGTATCAGTAGGTGATGTGCATCCTGCATAAATTCTGCTGGAATCGTTTTAATGTATTTTTTCTCGACGTCAAGAACGGTTTTACCCGTAGCCAGTTTGATGCGATTGCCTAATCTAAATAAATGCGTATCCACGGCAATGGTGGGTTCGCCAAATGCCGTATTTAAAACGACATTAGCTGTTTTGCGGCCAACCCCTGGCAATGCTTCTAAAGCAACACGTGAGTGTGGCACTTGGGATTGATGTTGATTGATGAGTATCTGGCACGTAGCTAACACATTTTTGGCTTTAGCATGATACAGACCGATAGTTTTAATGTAACTCTCTAGCTTGATTAAGCCAAGTGCCAACATGCTTTCTGGTGTATTGGCGACTGCAAAAAGTTTGTCGGTTGCAAGGTTAACGCTTTTATCGGTTGCTTGTGCAGAGAGCATGACTGCAATCAGTAACTCAAAGTGACTACGGTAGTTCAGCTCTGTTGCTGGATTAGGAATGGCTAGCTTTAAGCGTTTAAATATCTCTAAGCGTTTTTCAGCATTCATTTCATGCGCCTGGCAGATTAAGTGTTAAGTGCAGGGTGAAATTCAGCCTCTGTCGTGTGGCCTTCATGGGTGCTGTCTTTTGCTTTATTTCTGATGTCAATCCAGTTACGTGCAGCGATGAGCATGCCTAGGCCTAAAAATGCGCCGGGCGGTAGAACTGCCAGTAAAAATCCATGGTAATCAGGAATAACCGTCAGGACGAACTGCTTGGCTGATGGCCCAAATACTAAATCTAAACCTGAAAATAATGTACCTTTCCCTATGACTTCACGCATCCCGCTTAGTAAAGCCAAAACTAAGGTTAATCCTATTCCCATCATAAATCCATCCAAAATAGATGGTATAGGCGCATTCTTAGCTGCAAATGACTCGACGCGAGCTAGCACGATACAGTTCACAACGATCAATGGGATAAATATACCCAATACTTTATGTAGAGGATGTGCAAATGCATTAATTGAAAGGTCAATTACGGTCACTAGGGCGGCAATTACCAAAATAAAGACAGGTACTCGAATTTCATTAGGTACATATTTACGCACAGGTGAAATAGCACCGTTTGCAGCCGCCATCACCAAAACAGTGGCCAAGCCAAGACTAACGCCATTGACCACTGATGTGGTGACTGCCAAGGTTGGGCATAGGCCTAATAGCTGGACAACGCCTGGGTTTTGTTTCCAAATCCCATTCAAAGTGATTTCTTTATAGATACTCATCTTTTATCCTTACCTTGCAGCACTTTTTCTGCTGGTTTTTTTTCTAATAATTGTGGTTTATTGTCATTAAAAAACTGCAGTGCTTTGGCAACGGCTTTTACGATTGCACGTGGTGTAATGGTGGCGCCAGCCATGTATTCGAACTTTCCGCCATCTTTGACCACTGCCCAATCTTTGGCAGCAGTTTTCATCAAAGATTCATTGTTGAATTGCGTAATCCAATCATCACGCTCAATCTCAATGTAATCGCCAAGTCCAGGTGTTTCTTTATGCGTAAGCACACGTACACCGCTAACCGAACCGTCGGCACGAATTGCGATTAGCAATTTAATATCACCGGCATAACCATCATGCGCAATTGCTTCTAAAATAACACCTACGGGCTCATTCCCTAATGTGGCGATATTAGCTTTGCTAGGAGTACGATTACCAAGTAGTTGGTTTGGTGGAATCACCAATTCTGTTTTTAATAAATCGTTGTCGTAAACGTCATGCGGTAATATTTGTGAAAAAAGGGCTAGACGTGCTTCAGCCTCGCTCGCTTCGATGGGCGCACGGGTGATCAAGAAAATATAAGCAAGAATCGCCGTGCCTACTAATGCAAATGCAGTAAGCGTGCTCGCAGTTTTAAGGGCGTGTTTAATTAGGGTGTCTGACATTGTGATTCCTATTGCTTATGTCCGAATACTCTTGGTTGCGTATACGCATCAATCAACGGCACGCACATATTCATGATTAATACCGCAAACGCTACACCATCAGGATAACCGCCATATACGCGAATCAAATATGTGAGTACAGCGGCACCTGCTGCAAAATATAACTTGCCTTTAGGCGTGGTTGGACCACTTACCGGGTCAGTAATAATGAAGAATGCGCATAGCATTACTGCGCCACTCATGAGGTGAAATCCCGGATTAGCAAAGTGAGTGGGATCAACGATGTTAAAGATAAGGGAAATTAAAGCCATCGCGGCAATAAATGCCGTAGGCAGGTGCCAAGAAATAATACGCTGCTGGATTAAATATAAACCACCCAGTAAATAGCCCGCAGTGACAAACTCACCGCCTTTTGCACCAAAGTGCCCGAAAATAGGAGCTGCTGAGATATCTGCAACCTCCTGTTTAAGCATCAGTTGTGTTTTTAGATAATCCAACGGTGTTGCTGAAGTGACTGCGTCCAATTGAACACCAACTGGTAAGACATTGCTGAAGATTAGCTTTAGTTGATCCATCATGCCTAGCGGAGCTTCTGCCAATGCTAATGGTGTAGGCCATTTAGTCATGATGACCGGAAAAGAAATCAGGAGCACTGCATAACCTACCATCGCCGGGTTAAACGGGTTGTAACCTAGTCCACCATATAGTTGCTTAGCAATGGCGATGGCAAAAAACGTGCCTACCACTACTAACCACCAAGGTGCAAGAGGTGGTAGCGCTAGCGCCAATAGCCATGCTGTCACAATCGCGCTAAGGTCAGAAAGGCTAGGCGCAACTGGGCGTTGTCTTATTTTCAGAATAGCAGCTTCTGTGATTAAAGCTGTCACAGTCGCCAATGATAATGTCACTAATATTCCGCCGCCATATACCCAATAATAAGCAATAATGCCTGGCACAAGCGCGAGTAATACTTTTAGCATAATGATGCTAACGGTAGGTGCGTCAGTAATGTAGGGTGAGCGGTTCAAGAGTTCTATCCTATTAATAATTCAGCTAATCACAATTAATGAAGTATCGCCGTTAATCAGGGTCTTTAGCTTCAACCATCTGCTTTGCTTTTGCGCGTATGGTTTCAATTTCAGAGATTTCTGCTTTGACTTTTGGGCTGAGGTCCTCAGTGTTTTTGGGCGCAACCCCAGCCTGAGCTGCGGCTAGTTTTTGAGCCTTAGCGCGCTCAATGGCCGCTGCAATTAATGCTTGTTTTTCTTTTTTAGCTTGCTCATCACTGACTGTAGCTGTAGGCTCAGATTTATTTTCGACAATTGTCGGTGCCTCTTCACTACCAGTTTTTGTTGCATCAGTCTGTGCAGTTGCTAGTTTAAGTGCTTTTGCTCGCGCTACCGCTGCAGCAATCGCAGCCTTTTTGGCTTCATCAGCTTCAGCGCTACTAGCAGGCCTTTCTTTATCCACTTTAAGCGGCTCCGGTTTAGGTTCGTCATTTTTTGCACTAGCCGCACGCTCTGCATGTTTTTGCGCACGCTCTAGTTTTTCGCGTTCAATACGCGCTAATCTAAACTCATTGCGTTCACGCGCTAAATCTGCAGCCTCTTGCGCTTTATCTGCTGCGATGATTTCACTTTTTGCATAGCGATAATATTGTACTAGTGGGATATTGCTCGGGCATACATAAGTGCAGCAACCGCATTCAATACAATCAAATAAATGATAGTCACGCGCTTTTTCTAAATTATCTGACTTAGCAAACCAGTAAAGCTCTTGTGGTTGCAAATTCACCGGGCAGGCATCTGCACAACGTGTACAACGTATGCAGGGCATCGCAGGTGGCGGCGGAGCAAACAGGCTTGGGCTAGCAGCAATGATGCAGTTAGCCGCTTTTGTGACGGGTACATCCGTGCTTGGTAAGTCAAAACCCATCATAGGGCCACCCATGACAAAATGAGTGGTATCTGTTTTTGCACCACCCGCTGCTGCGACAAGTAGCGGTATGGGAGTGCCTAGCAAAACTTCAAAGTTTTGAGGAGTTTCAACATTACCCGTCACTGTTACAACCCGACTGACGCTAGGCTCACCAAAGGTGAAGTATCGATAAATAGCCAATACAGTGGCCACATTAAATACTTGGATACCTACCTCAGTTGAGCGCTTGTGGTGCGGCACTTCTATCCCTAGTAGCAGATGAATAAGTCTGCGTGCATCACCACTTGGGTAAAGTGTAGGTACAGTTGTTACCGTTGCATTAGTTAATGTCTTGCTAGCTAAGGTCATTGCGCTAGTTGCTTCAGGCTTGTTATCTTCTATGCCAATCATCACTTTAGTGGCGCCAAGCAAGTGTTGGACGATTTCAATCCCTTGGATAATGTCATGAGCATGCTCTCGCATTAGCATGTCATCGCAAGTGATGTAAGGCTCACACTCTGCTGCATTAATAATCAGCGTGTGAATTTCTGATCTGCCATCTTTGCGCAGCTTAATGTGGGTGGGGAATGTAGCTCCACCCAGACCAACAATGCCAGACGAACGTAAGCTGGTGATTAGCTCGTTGATGGCTGTGTTTTTCCAGTCAATCGGCTTTAGTGGCTTCCATTCATCTTTGCCATCGGGCGCTAATGTCACGCACATGTCTGGCAGGCCAGAAGGGTGCGGAATCACGGCATCTTCAATCGCGGTAATCGTGCCAGAGGTCGGTGCATGTATAGCTGCTGACACAGTACCCTCTGCCTCTGCAATCATCTCGCCTTTTAATACATAGTCGCCTACTTTTACTTTTATTTTTGGGATGTAACCTACGTGTTGACGTAGTGGTAAGGTTAGCTTTTCTGGAATTGGGAGTTGCGCAATCGGCCGAGTGGTTGATTCATGCTTGTGACCGTCAGGATGCACGCCACCATGAAATTTATACACTTCATTAGTACTATCTGAAGTGAACCCTTTGATCAGTTTACTAGCGAATTCAATGATGTTATTCATGATGATGTCTTGCCTTGACTCTCAGGCAATGCCTTGATTGGAAATACCGGATATTTCCATTTCCAGTTATCAGGGGTTTCTGCTACAGGCTCCATCGTGATGCAGTCAACAGGGCACGGCGCTAAGCACAATTCGCAGCCAGTACATTCAGACGAGATAATCGTATGCATATGTTTAGCTGCGCCTAAAATCGCGTCGACAGGGCACGCTTGTATGCATAAGGTGCAACCAATGCAGGTGGCTTCATCAATAAAGGCGACAGATTTTGGTTTGGGTAGTCCATGCTCAGCATTGAGCGGCTTGTACTCTACACCAAGAAGATCAGCCAGCGCATGCACACCAGCATCGCCACCAGGCGGACATTGGTTGATGTCTGCTTCACCATTAGCAATTGCAGTTGCGTAGGGTTTGCAACCAGGGTAGCCGCATTGGCCACACTGCGTTTGGGGAAGTATGGCGTCAATGCGCGCGACCAATGGGTCACCCTCTACTTTAAAAAGTAAGGCCGCAATGCCTAACAAAATGCCGAGCACTAAAGCTAGCCCAAGCATGATGTAGATGGAGGTTAATAACATATCGCTAGTTTTTGATGATTGAGTTAAATAAAATGGCTTAATATTTTAATGGACAATGGTGTAGATTCGGTTGATAAAAGCCAACCATTTGCACGATCTCTTATTGTTTGAAAGGGTTAGTATTTGTCTAGCCCCATAAAGCCCATAAAGGCCAAACTCATGAGGGCCGCCGTAATCATTCCGATTGCTGAGCCTTTGAATGCAGCGGGTACGTCTGCCCCTTCTAAACGCTCACGCATAGAGGCAAATAAAATAAGCACTAATGAAAAACCCAGTGCACCGCCTAGGCCAAAAAACAAAGACTCTAAAAAGCTATGGCTTGCCTGAGCATTAAGTAAGGGGATGCCAAGCACGGCGCAGTTGGTTGTGATAAGCGGTAGAAAAATACCTAAGCCTTGATAAAGCGCAGGGAAGTTTTTCTCCATGACCATTTCTGTAAACTGCACTACTCCAGCAATAATCACAATAAAAGAGAGCGTTCTTAAGTAGAACAAACCATTTGGCTCTAGTAAGTAATAGTTGATGCCCCAACTGGTCATTGAGCCAATGCTAAGAACAAATGCAGTAGCTCCTGCCATGCCGATAGAGGCTTCTAATTTCTTAGATACCCCCATGAATGGACATAGGCCAAGAATTTTCACCAACACGATGTTATTTACAAACACGGTGCCAATCAAAATCATAATGTAGTGATGAAAATCAAAAGACATATTCTAAATATGGGTTTTCAACGATAATTCCTGAGATTATACCGTGTTTGTTACTCTGGCAAACAGTTAAAGCCTCACTTGCTAGCGGTTGGACGTGTAAATGGTGCAATTAGTTTTAACTTCAAGTTTTGTGAGTCATTTAGCGCTGTTGGTACGGAGATAATATGTTGAAGTCATGAGTATTCTTTTAATCAGATTGTCACGGATTTAATATAGTGTCTTGAGGTGAGTTTGTAAGGTGGTTTGATGCGTGCCCTGCTTATTTGTGCGTTGGTAATGTTTTGAAATTAACGTGTTTTAACTTTAGGTTGAAATGGCAGTGGGCAAATGTTTCTTTAAATTCATCAGTAAATCAAAATTGTGCTTAATAAATAAAGAAAATTCTAGAACATTCAGGTTAAAATATAACATTATGAATCAGGTAGATTTCCTATGTTGCAAGGCAGTTTAGTTGCTATTGTTTCGCCCATGTTTGAAGACGGGCGTTTAGATATCCCATCTTTAAAAGCACTGATTGATTATCATATTGATCAAGGGACAGATGGTATTGTGATCGTTGGTACTACGGGGGAGTCTCCTACTGTAGATTTTGACGAGCACTGTTTGCTGATACAAACAGCCGTCACACAGGTGAATGGCAGGGTGCCTGTCATCGCAGGTACTGGCGCTAATTCAACAAAAGAGGCCATCGTGCTGACACAAAAGGCAAAAGAGTTAGGCGCAGATGCATGCCTTCTTGTTGCGCCTTACTACAATAAGCCTACACAAGAGGGTTTATACCAGCACTTTAAAGCTGTCGCAGATGCTGTCAATATCCCGCAAATTCTCTACAACGTACCTGGCCGTACTGGCTGCGACATCAGCAATGACACAGTGTTGCGTTTGGCGACACATGCCAATATTGTTGGCATCAAAGATGCTACTGGTGGTATAGAGCGTGGAACAGATTTGCTTTTACGTGCACCCAAAGAGTTTGCTATCTACAGTGGCGATGACGCAACGGCATTGTCTTTGATGTTGTTGGGCGGGCACGGTGTGATTTCAGTAACAGCAAATGTAGCCCCTAAATTAATGCACCAAATGTGCGTATCCGCATTAGCTGGCGACGTAAAAGTTGCCCGTGAAATTAATGCGAAACTCTTTGGGCTACATCAAAAATTATTTGTTGAGGCTAACCCAATCCCTGTTAAATGGGTCTTGTCCGAGATGGGTATGATTAAAACTGGTATTCGATTGCCTATGGTCACTTTATCAACTCAATATCATGAAGTTTTGCGTCAGGCATGTGAGTCTGCACAAACTTTATAACGAACAATAGCGTTTTAAAACGAGGTTTGAATGAAACAAGTTAATTTTAGCTCAGGCGCTTATCGTCTAAGTATGGTGAGTAAAGCAAAGTCTGTGGTGTTGCCTTTATTTTTAATGGTAAGTTTAAGTGCTTGTGACTCTATCCCTTTTATAGATACAACTTCTGATTATAAAGGTGCAGGTCGTTCACGCCCCTTAGAAGTGCCTCCAGATTTAACTGCAAGTCCAGTAAGCGATGCTTATGCCGTTCCTGGAAGCGCAAGCTATTCAAGTTACAGCCAGGCGCAAGAAGGTCAAGAAGCCGGCGTTGAAAAAATATTGCAGTCGCCAGATGGTGTGCGTATGGAAAAGTCGGGTACGCAGCGCTGGTTGGTGGTGAATGCACCAGCAGAAAAAATATGGCCGGTTATTCGTGATTTCTGGACAGAGATGGGCTTTGCTGTTCGTGTAGAAAACCCACAAATCGGCGTGATGGAAACCGAGTGGATTGATTCTGAGGCGATTAAAAAAGATGACAAGATTGGTACACTCGATAAGTTTGATAAATGGTTAGATAAACTATCAGGCTTCGCAGATAAGAAAAAATTCCGTACCCGATTAGAGCATGGTGGCAATACAGGTACGACAGAGATTTTTATGACGCATCGTTCAGTAGTTGGTGCGCCTGACGATGGAAAAAATCGTATCAGAACACAGTTAGGTGAGATTGAAACAGGCTACAAAGCAGAAGCAGCGAGTAACCCTAGAGGTGATGCATTTGATGCGGAGTTGGACGCTGAACTATTACGTCGCTTAATGGTGAAGCTTGGCGTGGAAGAGCAGAAATCCCAAACGATTCTAGCTGATGCCGCAACGATTAAACACGCGGAAGTGGTTAAAGAGTCTGATGGTAGCGCAAGACTATTGCTCACTGATCAGTTTGATCGTGCATGGCGTCGCGTAGGCTTGGCATTGGATCGCGTTGGTTTCGTGATTGAGGATAGAGATCGCTCAAATGGTCTGTTCTTTGTTCGATATGCAGATGTTGATATCGATGATACCCCTAAGAAACAGAAGGGTTTATTTGAAACGCTTAAATTCTGGGGTGACGATGATTCCAAAGAGCCAGAGTCAGCTGCTAAAAAAGAAGATAAGAGCATTGTTGATAGCTTGAAGTTCTGGGGTAGCGATGATAAGCAGAAAACCAATCCAGATCGTCAATATCGTATTAAAGTGAGCGATGGTGAGTCTGGTGCTGTGGTGACGGTTGTCGACAAAGATGGTGCGCGCGTCCGAACGACAACAGCAAATAGAATTATCGCCTTGATGTACGAGCAATTGCGATAAGTAAGAATAGGCGGCTTAGGCCGCCTTTCTGCTAAATAGGTACAAGGAAAGTTGTGATTGTGCAATTCTGTGCTTATCCCTCACTTTTCTGTATTTTGTTGTTCTTCGGCATCCATTAGATTAATGCATGCCCGAGTTTATTTAAGAAAGTCTAAAAATGCGTTTTGCTTCGCTCGGTAGTGGTAGCGCTGGCAACGCGCTAATCGTTGAAGTGAACGATACGCGGCTAATGCTGGATTGTGGATTTAGCATTAAAGAAGCAACCAGCCGCCTAGCGCGCTTGAATTTATGCCCCGAGGGTCTTACAGGTATTGTGCTGACACATGAGCATGATGACCACGCAGGTGGCGCATTCAAGTTTGCTGCAAAACATAATCTCCCCGTTTGGCTAACCTATGGCACGCTCAAGATGGCTGAGCGTTATTTTCCTAATCAACATAACCTGCAACTTCATGTGATTGATAGTCATACTGCGTTTGGTGTGGCGGATGTTGAGGTGCAACCATACCCGGTGCCGCACGACGCGCGTGAGCCTGTGCAATTCGTATTTGGTGATGGTCATCATCGCCTGGGTGTATTAACCGACGTAGGGCGTACAACTTTGCATATTGAGCAGCAACTTAGTGCTTGTGATGCGCTGGTACTAGAATGCAATCATGATGGCACTATGTTGCGTAACGGGCCTTATGCCGCCTCTTTAAAGAGGCGTGTAGGAGGTGAGTGGGGGCATTTGGAGAATGCTGCTGCTGCAGAGTTACTCGCTAAGTTAGATCGATCTAAATTACAACACCTGATAGCAGCGCATTTAAGTGCAAAAAATAATACGCCATTCTTGGCTAAGTCTGCTTTGGCTAACGTTTCAGGGTGTGAACTGGATTGGATTGGTGTGGCAGATCAGATGCTGGGGTTTGATTGGCGCCAAATTAGTTAGGTTTTATTAAAGCGTTTGCAGTCTGGCATTGATGCTGCTCTTGAAATTCTATCGATAACAGCCAAAAAAAAGCCGACTTGCGTCGGCCATTTTTAATACTTTATTGAGTTAACAATAAATTATTGTGCAGCAGCAGGAGCAGCTTCAGCAGCTGGTGCTTCAGCAGGTGCTTCAGCAGCAGGAGCAGCTTCAACTGGAGCAGCTTCAGCAGCTGGTGCAGCTTCAGCAGGAGCTTCAACAGCTGGTGCTTCAACAGCAGGAGCTTCTTCAGCAGCTTTTTCACCACAAGCAGTAACAGCAAGAGCTAACAATGCAGCTAATAAAATAGAACGTGTCATTTTAAATTTCCTTAAGAGTTTAACTGGTTAAAAAACTGTTTTCGATACTACTCAAAAATTGACTAATTAGCTATATCGAGTGGCGCAAATTCTAGCAGGAATTAAAAAAAAAAACACTACATTTCAAAGATTAACCTTAAATATAGTAAAAAAGTTCCTGCTTTTGTTAATGTTTATAAAAAATGCTTATTCAACACGAATAAAAATTTGATTATTTTCGTATGAGCGTCCATTTCTACTGCTTAATATTGTTCGGCTTATTTCATCCTTTTCTTGCATGATGCCGCCTATGTTGACCCATTCATTACGTTCCACCGTCACAGTGGATGTTAGCTGCTCGAACTCTAATCTTCCATACTGTTTAAGTTTCGAGAAGGTAGGTGTGATATCAAGTTCAACTTGTCTACCAATACTGCGTGCTCGTACTGTGAATCCTGTGCCTATCTCTATAAACTCAGTATTGGTTTGCTTAACCGCATAACGTTGAGTAAGTAACACCCATTCGCTCGTATATGGCACAGACTCACCAATGCTGATATAGGCAGGTGCGCCATCTGCGACTTGAATAAACTGTTCACTACTCTGTTGTGATCGGGTTTGATTGTTTGCTAAGTTTATATTAACGCCATCTCTTTCATGTCTGGAATCATTACCCGTTACTATTGTTGCGTTACCGATGCGGGTGCGTCCTTTGACAGAAGTATTGTTAGAGTTTTCTATCATATTATTTTGACGCTTAACTCTAATTTTAAAATTCTCACGCACGCTGTCGAGTATCGCGATTGCTTGTTCAACATCTGCCATTGTTTTGCTATCAGTACGGACGATGAGTTGGTTTTGTATGGCAGAAGTCGTGCCATTGTTCCCTACAATAGCTTGAATGTTGGGTAGGATCTCTTCAGCGAAGCGATGGTGTAGCTCGAATATTTTGAACTCTGATGCTGCGTAACTCATGTGTGAAATACAGAGCAAAATCAGCGTGAAAACATGTTTGAGGGTAAATTTCGATATCATGATGGAGGTCCTTGCGAAATTACTTCATAAACCTAATGGTGTAATACTCACGATGTCTTCAATCGCCTCTTTTAACTCATCGAATCTTGTTTTTAAAGCTTTAACCGTGGTCACATCATCATAAGCGTATTTAAAGCGTGCTTGATCAATATGTATGCGCTTAATGTAGTGTTTGCCATCAGCTAAAATAAAGCAGTCTTTAGCATGTTTTGCAGACTGATTCGTTACATGCACAGTCATTTTGTGACCAAAGGTTTTAAGTAGGCTAAGAAGTCGCGGGCATTTATGATGTAGGTGAGTAGTATCTTGTAAAATAATTGATAAATGACTTGCGACATGTTGACTTAAGAATTGTTGCAATAATTCATAGGTGGCGATGCTAGAAAAGTCACCGTGCGCTAAGTTTTGGTCAAAAATTAATAACTCATGCTCAGCGCTTTGTATCATGAGTCTAATCGCTTCATTATACAAATGCTCCCCGATGATGATTTGATTAGGCGTCAGTGTTTGATTCTCGTCCATGGCTCAGTAGTAGGCGTTATGTTTTATTAAAGTAAAGGTAACCCGCAATATACCAATCATGCAATTGTGCAATGAGTGATGACTCAATCTCACCAAATTGCGCAATATCTTCTACAGCTATTTTTCGGTAATCAGCTAATGTTTTTAGTAATGGCGTCCATTTGGCCGAAACGCTCATAGATTCGCCATTCAAATAAAAACAATGGTCAGTAAATAGCATTTGGCTTTTTAAGTCTAAGCTAATGCCGTAGCGCATCAGGTTTTCATTAAACTTTGGTAAAGACATTTTTTTATTAGGATTAAAAATAACATCTGCTTTGGGTTCTGATAAATAGGTTCCTAAAAAGGCTGCGACTTCTTGCTCTGACCATTGAATGGTTTTTAATATATTAGTCACCTTGCTAATCATGCTGCTGCTGATTTCAGCAGGGTGCGCTTGTAGGGTCAGGTCAGCATCCTGATAAATACCAGGTAAAGCATTGCCTTCTTTATTGAGTGTGTCTTGCATAAAGCCAAGAAACTCTGTGGCTAGTTCTTGCACTTTAGGGGCACGAAAGCCAATGGAATAGGTCATGCAGTCTGTATCACCATCAGATACGGCAATTCCCCAGTGCGCTAGGTGCGGAGGTAGGTAAAGTAGGTCGCCCGCTTCAACTAGCCATTCTTGCGCTGTGTCAAAGTTTTTTAAAATGCGTAGCGGTGCACCTTCTACTAAACTTAAATCGGTTTGCTCACTAATACGCCACAACCTCTTGCCTTGACCCTGTAACAAAAAGACATCGTAACTATCAAAGTGTGGGCCTACCCCACCGCCATCTGGCGCGTAACTCACCATGAGGTCATCTAGTCGCGCATGTGGAATAAAGTTGAACTGCCCTAGCAGTTCAGCACCTTCAGGTAAGTGATGGTTCACACTCTGTACCAGCAATGTCCAGCGGTGCTTTGGGTCTGGCTTTTCAGGTAAGTTAGCAAAGTCATCTTCATCAAAAGGACCATGTGTTGCGTGCCATTTTCCTTTGATTTCTTCCACGATGCGTGATTGTACATCTTCTTCACAAGCTAAACCCGCTAGTTCTTCCGGGCTTAATAGGCCTTTAAAATTTGGAATAGCATTCTTAATTAGTAAAGGTTTTTTATGCCAGTAGTGTGTTAAAAACTCAGTCGCTGTGATGCCGCCAAGTATTTGTAGAGGTTGGTTGTGATTGTTCATGTGCGGATTTAATTAAAAACTCAGTCGATAATTATGCCATTGCATTACTATACAGGTGAGTATATATTAGTAAAAAAATGTAAAAATAAACCAATCTGTTGCAATTTAGTATCTCGAATCATCGCTATATTATTTTTAAGGATTATTAATGATGAACGCTCCTGCTGACTCTTCTGTTCAAACATTTCATGGTGGATGCCCGCATGATTGCCCAGACACCTGCTCAATGGTGTACACGGTTAAAGATAAAAAGCTAATTTCAGTGACTGGTAATAAATCTCATCCGATGACGCGCGGTGGATTGTGTGTGAAATTAAAAGATTATGAAAAGCGTCACTACCACCCAGACCGTTTACTTTATCCGCTAAAGCGGTCTGGCCCAAAAGGCAGCAAGCAATTTAAGCGTATCACGTGGGATGAGGCGCTAGATGAGATTACGAGCAAGTGGAAAGCGATTATAGATACGGATGGTCCGCATGCCATTATGCCAAATAGTTATTTAGGTAACCAAGGGTTAGTGCATGGGCTAAATGGCGGCGATGCATTTTTTAACCGCATGGGTGCAACGGTGTGTGAGCGTACGTTCTGTGGTGAAGGTTCTTGTACAGCTTGGTTGCTAACGGTAGGCCCTACCGCGGGGGTGGACCCAGAAAGCTTCGCACACGCTAAGTACATTGTGATATGGGCGTGCAACTCAGTGAGTACTAACTTACACCACTGGCACATCATCCATGAAGCACAAAAGCGAGGTGCTAAAGTGGTGGTGGTGGATTCTTATGCGTCTAAAACAGCCAAAGAAGCCGATTGGCACATTGCACCTAAACCAGGTACCGATGGTGCGTTAGCCATGGCCATGATGAATGTGATTATTAGTGAAGGTTTGGTAGACCAAGACTATGTTGATCAGTACACCGTAGGCTATCAAGAGTTGGCTGAGCGTGCTAAAACTAGAACGCCAGAATGGGCGGCGGAAATTACTGGCATTTCAGCGGACGATATTCGAAAATTTGCACGCGAATACGCGACAACACCGCCAGCAGCAATCCGCCTAGGCGTTGCGCTAGAACGAAGTTACGGTGGTAGCCAAGCGATTCGTGCTGTGACAAGTTTGCCTGCATTAATTGGCGCATGGCGTCATGTAGGTGGCGGAGCATTACAGTTTCCAGTATGGGAGCATCCTTATAAGTTTGACGTGATCTCACGTCCAGATTTAATTCCTGAAGGAACGCCCGTGGTGAATAACCTGCAATTAGGTCGCGCACTTACCGGTGAGTTAGACCTTAAAACACCGATTAAATCAATGATGGTATGGAATACTAATCCGCTTACGCAAGCCCCTGAGACTGACAAAATAGTCAAAGGTCTGGAGCGTGAAGACCTGTTCTTAGTCGTCGCTGAACATTTTATGTCGGATACCGCTGCCTATGCAGATATTCTATTGCCAGCCGCGATGGGTGCAGAGATGGAGGATATGGTGCTCTCATGGGGTCATTTGTACCTGACCTACAATGAAAAATGTATAGACCCACCAGGTGAGGCGATTCCGAATAACGAGATTTTTAGACAGTTAGCCAAGCGCATGGGCTATACCGATGATAATTTCCAGTGGAATGATACTGAGTGCCTAGAGAATTATGTAGATTGGAACTCACCTACCTGTGACGGTATCGATTTAGATTATTTACGCCAGCATGGTTTTGCCCGATTAAAAGCTTTTGGTGATAAAGATACACGCGCACGTCATGCCAAAGGTGAGTTTCCTACCCCTACTGGCAAATGCCACTTCTTGGTGGAGGGGGCAAAAAACTTTGTCGCAGGGCCTTTCCGCCAAATGTATGACGGTTTTCAGCCTGGTGAAGATTTGGATAGCTTGCCAGATTACGTACCATCTCGTGAAACGCCAGCAACTAATCCTGAGCTCGCAGCTAAATACCCTTTGAATATTATTTCGCCGAAGAGCCATGGATTTTTAAACTCATGCTATGCCAATGTGACAGAAAAAATTAAGGGTCAGGGCGAGCAGTTTGTGATGATAAATCAGCTAGATGCTGCCGCACGTAACATTAAAGAAGGCGACGTGGTGAAGGTATTTAATGACCGTGGTGCGTTTGAGGGGCTGGCGAGAATATCTGATGATGTGAATGCAGGGATTGTGGTGGCTACGCTTGGTTATTGGCGGCAGTTGAATAATGGGACGGTGAATTGTATTAGTTCGGCGGAGTTTGGGGATATGGGCCACTCGACAACGTTTAGTGATAATTTGGTGGAAGTGGCGTTAAGATAGGTGTTTAAAGAGGCAATTAATGTTGCCTCTTTAAAATTAATTAGAAGAATATTTTCTGAATTAAGTAAATCAACCCTAATATACAAGCTAATGCATTAATTATCCAACCATATTCTGCCCACCTGTCTTTTAAAGCAGACATAACTTGTATGTCAGCTTCAAAAACAGAGTTAAATGCTAAAGCATCGAGTTTATTATCATAGTAAATACGTGATGATTGGGTTGTTGGAAATTTAAGTCTAAGTGAGATTAATTTAATAATAATGTTAGATTTTTTCATCTTAGTTGTCCCTTTTAGAAAACCTTGATACGCAAATGCTTAGCTAAGGAACCTTCTATAAATTTCCACATGTGTCACAGGCATGCTTCTCAATATAATTTGACGCGGATGCTTATTGAATTTTAATTGTTCGGTGATTGTAAATAGTCGCTTTCGCGCGACTAGCGAGTTACTTTCTTTTGCTTGTCCAAAAGAAAGTAACCAAAGTAAATGACACCCCCTACCGCTTGTTTCCTGTGTTGCGCAACTTTATGGGCGGCAATCGGAAACTCACTTCGTTCAAACAGCCGCTTGCCGAAAGATCCCATAAAGCTGCACAACACAGGCGCGGTAGCAGGGGAGTTAACATCAAAACCAGGTGATGTTTCAACGTCGTTGATTCTAATCATGAATCTATCAGTTCCGTCATTCCCGCGAGACCGTGAAGGTCTTCACCGCTCCACTAAGCACTAAAGTGCTAAGTGGAAGCGCGATATGCGGGAATCCAGTGGCTTTGATGAACTTTGGAGATAGCAGGTAATGCAGTAAAATCACGTTATGAATATTTACTCTCTCGCACGTCCTTTGTTATTTCAGTTTGATGCTGAATCTGTTCACGACTTTACTTTAAAAAGCTTAAAAACTGCTGAGCGGTTGGGGGCTTTAAAATTGTGTGCATCTCCGCCTATTTGTCAGCCTCGCACGGTGATGGGGATTACGTTTCCTAATGCGGTTGGTTTGGCGGCTGGCTTAGATAAAAATGCTGCGGTGATTGATGGGATGGCGGCATTAGGCTTCGGCTTTATTGAGGTTGGCACGGTGACGCCTAGGCCACAACCAGGTAACCCTAAGCCACGTTTATTCCGCGTGGAAAAAGCGCAAGGCATTGTGAATCGCTTCGGTTTTAATAACTTGGGTGTAGATAATCTGATAGAAAATGTTAAAGCGGCTAAGTATAAAGGTGTGCTTGGCATTAATATCGGTAAAAACTTTGATACGCCAAATGAAAACGCAGTGGATGATTATTTGATTTGTATGCGTAAAGTGTACGCATATGCGAGTTATATTACGGTCAATATCTCCTCACCTAACACTAAAAATTTACGCGCTTTGCAAGAAAAAGAGGCGCTGTCTGATTTGCTTGGTACATTAAAAGCCGAGCAATTGAAATTGGCTGAACAATTTGGCCGTTACGTGCCTGTTGCTTTAAAAATTGCACCAGATTTAGAACTGGCACAGGTGAATGAAATTGCAGATTTGTTGATGGCGCATAAAATTGATGCGGTCATTGCAACCAATACAACACTGTCTCGTGAGGCTGTGCAAGGGCTACCAAATGCTGCGGAAACAGGTGGTTTGTCTGGTGCGCCAGTGCGAGATAAATCGACGGTAGTGATTCAGCAATTATCACAACGATTGCAAGGCGCTTTACCCATTATCGGTGTGGGCGGTATTTTGAGCGGCACTGATGCGATAGAAAAAATTGCGGCTGGCGCTAGCTTAGTGCAGTTATATAGCGGATTAATCTACAAAGGGCCACAGTTAATTCGTGATGCAGCACAGGCGCTTGGTTAGTCATCTAGCTTTTGATTAGTATGACATTGCCTATTTTATATTCTTATCGACGTTGCCCCTATGCCATGCGCGCCCGCATGGCGTTGATGTACGCTGGTATTGCAATAGAAATACGTGAGATATCATTACGAGATAAGCCTGCACACTTATTAGCGGTATCACCTAAAGCTACAGTGCCCGTGCTAGTGTTGCTAGGTGGCGCTGTGCTTGAGCAAAGCCTAGACATTATGCACTGGGCTTTACAGCAACGTGATATTGACGGATGGTTATTAGCCGACAGTGAACAAACGCAGCAACTCATTACAGAGAACGATACAAGTTTTAAACAAGCTTTAGACCGTTATAAATATGCGATTCGGTTTCCTGAGCAATCGATGGAAGATTATCGGTCACAAGGTGAAGCTTTTTTGGCTAAGCTGGAACAGCGACTGACTCAAACAAACTTTTTGATGGGTGAGCAAGTTAGTTTAGCCGACATTGCAATTTTTCCCTTTATTCGTCAGTTCTCTGCGGTGGATGCTGATTGGTTTGCATCTACACCTTATGTCAGGCTGAAAGCTTGGCTGAGCTTACTGGTTGAATCTGAGTTGTTTAACAGTATTATGGGCAAATACCCAGTATATTCTGATGCTCCTAATTAGTTCGCAATCCATCATACGACTCATTAATTAGCACTAAGTATATTAATTAGATTCAATTTTCCAGCCGGGCAGACGCCACTCGAAGTAAATCGCTAATATCCGCAGTAACGTCATGAGTGCTGCTGGAATAAAGATACAAATCCAAGGTGCAAGGTTAAATTGGTTAAGTAACAATACTAACAAGCCACCCAGGAATGCAATGACTGCGTATGGTTGATAATCGCTGAATGCTTTGGGGATTTCGTTGCAAAAGATGTCTCTCAGCACACCGCCAAACACCGCAGTCAGCACACCCATCAATGTACAGACAATCACAGGGAGTTGTTGCTGTAAGGCGATTTGGGTGCCTAGTGCCGCGTATAGGCCTAAGCCAAGTGCGTCAGGGATAAGAATAGCACGCTCTGTGAGTTGAATATGCTTATTACGCATAAATAGCATTGCTAACATGCAGATGAGTAGCATCAGCCATATCCAGTTGGCATGCTCCACCCAGAAGAATGGACGTCGATCAAGTAGTACATCTCGCAACGTGCCACCGCCGAACGCGGATACACCTGTTACGACAAATACACCAAAGGCATCTAGTTTTTTTCTAGCACCTGCAATAAGACCAGAAAGTGCAAAAGCAGATGTAGCAGAAATTTCAATCACCACTTGTAGTGTAGATGCGTTGACATCAATCATAGATCAAATGCCTTCATAACAAGTGGTCACATCCGTATGCTTAATGTAAAACAAGCTGTATCGTTTTATATGATTCACGAAACAGCTTGTCATCGCGTCGCTTATCAGATTAAGTTGTTGCTAAATCCTTAGCTTCGTTTTGATTGTTTTCTTCAAATACAAGCGTAACTTCATCTTTATCATTAATATCAACATGTACACTACCGCCATTGGACAGTTTGCCAAACAGCAACTCGTCAGCAAGTGCTTTCCGAATGGTATCTTGAATCAATCTAGCCATTGGGCGTGCACCCATGAGTGGGTCAAAACCTTTTCTGCCGAGGTACGCTTTCAATGCATCGCTGAATGTTGCCTCAACTTTTTTCTCATGCAATTGATCTTCAAGCTGAATCAAGAACTTATCAACAACACGGATAATAATGTCTTGCGACAACGCGGTGAACGAAACGGTCGCATCCAGTCTGTTTCGGAATTCTGGTGAGAATAAACGTTTGATATCCGCTTGTTCATCTCCAGCTTGTTTCGCTGTTGTAAAGCCCATGTTGGATTTAGACAGACCTTCAGCACCAGCATTAGTGGTCATGATAATCGTGACGTTTCTAAAGTCTGCTTTGCGGCCATTATTATCTGTCAACGTACCGTGATCCATCACCTGCAATAATATATTGAATATATCTGGGTGTGCTTTCTCAATTTCGTCCAGCAACAACACGCAATATGGATGTTTGGTAATCGCCTCTGTCATTAGGCCGCCTTGCTCAAAGCCTACATAGCCAGGAGGCGCACCAATCAAGCGTGATACCGCATGGCGCTCCATGTATTCACTCATATCAAAGCGAATCAGCTCAATGCCCATAATGTAAGCCAGTTGTTTTGCGACCTCGGTTTTACCTACACCAGTAGGGCCACTGAATAAGAAGCTACCAATCGGTTTGTTGTTTTGACCTAAGCCACTACGTGCCATTTTAACGGCAGAAGACAGCGCCTCGATGGCTTTATCTTGACCAAATACCACGGCTTTTAAGTCGCGCTCTAGGGTTTTAAGTGCGTTACGATCATCAGAAGAAATATTTTTTGGCGGAATACGCGCAATTTTGGCAATAATGTCTTCAATTTCTTTATTGCCAATCACTTTTTTCTGTTTAGATTTTGGCAAAATGCGTTGCGCAGCACCAGCTTCATCAATCACATCAATTGCTTTGTCTGGTAAGTGACGGTCGTTGATGTATTTGGCTGATAATTCAGCAGCAGTGGTTAACGCGGCAGCCGTGTATTTCACGCTATGATGTGATTCAAAGCGTGATTTCAGCCCTTTAAGAATCTCGATGGTCTCGGCAACACTAGGCTCAACCACATCCACTTTTTGGAAACGACGAGATAGCGCGTGGTCTTTTTCAAAAATACCGCGATACTCTTGATAGGTGGTTGCACCTATGCATTTGAGAGAGCCATTAGATAATGCAGGCTTCAGTAAATTACTTGCATCCAATGTGCCACCACTAGCGGAACCCGCGCCAATCAATGTATGAATTTCATCAATAAATAGAATAGCCTCAGGCTTCTCTTCTAATTGTTTCATCACTGCTTTAAGACGTTGTTCAAAGTCACCACGATATTTTGTCCCAGCCAGCAATGCGCCCATATCAAGTGAGTACACCACTGCATTGGCGAGTACGTCTGGGATATCTTTTTCTACAATACGGCGAGCTAAACCTTCTGCAATCGCAGTTTTACCAACACCAGCTTCACCTACAAGTAGTGGATTGTTTTTACGACGACGACATAATGTCTGTACGACACGCTCTAGCTCAGATGCGCGACCAATGAGTGGGTCAATCTTGCCTGCTGCCACTTGTAAGTTCAAGTTGAGAGTGTAGTTCTCCAGTGCCCCATTTGGTGCGGCCTCAGCTTCAGCTTCTTGCTCACCACCTTCTGGCTTAGCAGTCTCACCTACTTTTGAAACGCCATGAGAAATAAAGTTAACGATGTCTAGACGTGTTATACCTTGTTGATGCAGGAAAAACACGGCATGTGAATCTTTTTCACCAAAGATAGCGACTAGCACATTGGCGCCTGTCACCTCTTTTTTGCCAGATGACTGTACATGCAACATGGCACGCTGTATCACACGTTGAAAGCCTAGCGTAGGTTGTGTATCAACATCATCTTGTCCAATAACAGTCGGGGTATGTTCTTCAATGTATTGATTTAATTCGGTGCGTAATGTTTCTAATTTTGCCCCGCATGCGCGCAAAACCTCTGCCGCGGTTGGGTTATCAATCATTGCGAGTAGCAAATGCTCAACCGTGATGAGCTCGTGACGCTTTTGTCTTGCGTCCATAAACGCCATGTGCAAACTAACTTCTAATTCCTGCGCTATCATCTCGGTACCTAACTTTCTTTTATGTATCTCTCTTACATTTATGCCATTTCAATGATGCACTGTAATGGATGTTGCGATTTTCTTGCATGGCTAACAACTTGATTCATCTTTGTTTCTGCGATGTCCTGTGGATATACACCACATACACCAGCGCCCTCAGTATGTACTTTGAGCATAATTTGCGTTGCTTGTTCACGGCTTTTGTTAAAAAAATGCTCAATGACCTCAACAACGAACTCCATTGGTGTGTAGTCGTCATTTAACAGTAGCACTTTAAACATGGGGGGCAATTTTGGTTTTGCAACTTCAGGCTTAAGTGCTGTGTTACTTTCGTGCGATTTATTTGCCATAGTATGAATCTATTTTGAGCCAAACTGTAAAAAATTCAAGTGTAATTTGATGTATCTTGATGTGATCGTACTACGTAGTTGCAATAATCAATTGCAGAGACTAAGGGAATATTTTGACGCTTTTTACAATTCTATCTTGAGTTTGCAAGATTTCGAGGTGGTGTGAGCCTATTTTGAAGCTTGTGTTAGGTTCAGGAATGTCTTCAAAATGCTCAAGAATCAAACCATTGAGTGTACGTGGGCCATCTAAAGGTAAATCAAGATTTAACTTTTTATTAAGGTCACGTAATGTGCTGGTGCCATCTGCCAACCAACTACCGTCTTCTTCTTGATGATAGCCACTGCGACGTGAAGGTAACTGTGTACTAAAGTCGCCAATTACTTCTTCTAAAATGTCTTCCAACGTGACCAAGCCTTTTAGTTCACCATATTCATCAACGACTAGCGCAATACGTTCGTGATTTTCTTGGAACTGTTGAATTTGCGTAAATAGAGGCGTGCCTGATGGTACGAAATAAGAGTCATCTATCACCTCGAGTAAAGCTGCCTTATCAAAATCATCTCGTTGATGATGCTCGCGTAACTGGTTGATGACTTTACGTACTTGCAAAATACCAATGATTTCTTCAGACTCACCTTGTCGCACAGGTAAGCGTGTGTGCTGAGTATTGGTGATGTGATTTAAAATATCATCGATTGATGCATCAAAGTTAATGCTTTCAATCATAGTGTGAGCTGTCATGACATCATCTACCGTGATTTTTTCTAGCTCAAATAAATTTAATAAAATTGTGCGATGCTTCTTGGGCATAAAGTGGCCAGCATCTGTGACTATGCTACGCAGTTCATCCATGGTGAGTGACTGAGTTGGAGCGTCGAAGTTAACTTTTACTCTGAGTACACGCAATAAGCCAACAACGAATAAATTAACAAACCATACGATAGGGTAGAGTGCTTTAAGCAGAGGATACAAAATATAGCTGCAAAAGAAAGCAAGTTTTTCTGGGTATGCAGCTGCAATCACTTTAGGAGATATTTCACTGAAGACTAAAATCGCAAATGTCACCGTCATCGTGCCAAACATCAATGTCCACTCACCCTCACCAAACAACTCTACGACGATAATGGTGACTAAGGTGGCCGATGCCGCGTTGGCAAAGTTGTTACAAAGCAAAATGACACCCAAAAGTTTGTCAGTTTTAAGCAACAAAAATGTTGCGAGCCTTGCGCCACGATGTCCTTGATTTGCTAAATGTTTTAAACGATAGCGATTGACAGACATCAGGCTGGTTTCAGCCAGTGAGAAAAATCCAGAAATTAAAAGCAGAACGGCAAGCGCGCCAAGCTGCCAAGAAATAGGTATGTTGTTCAAAGTATTATTTGATGGTTACTACGAGGATGTAGTGTATACGTGATGGGGTATTAGAAGCAAGTGCTGTAATTTTGACTTACTTCATCTATGCTTGATGAGTGATGGAGCAGCATCAGTATCTTGTTGTTTTGAATGGTAGGTGATTAAATCCGCTACAGCATCTTAATTCAATCAATATTAAGTCGCTGCAGCGGCTGAGTGTTACTTAAGCAAACTCTGATGGGTCTGGTTCAGCAACAGCTTCTTTTTTCTCGCCCTCTTTCTTTTCAACATCACTCATTAAGTTGGCACGGCTAATACCTAACCACATGGCAATCGGGCAAGCCACCAATACTGAAGAGTAAATGCCAAACAAAATACCAATAGTAAGCGCCAATGCAAAGTTGTGTAGTACTTCACCACCAAACAACAACATCGATAACACCATGAGTTGTGTTGAGAAGTGTGTAATCACGGTACGAGACATGGTGCGTGTAATCGCGTTATCAATCACTTGCGTTACACTTGCTTTACGCATTTTGCGGAAGTTCTCACGGACTCGGTCAAACACCACCACAGACTCGTTAACAGAGTAACCCAATACTGCGAGTACAGCGGCTAGCACGGTCAAGTTGAATTCCCATTGGAAGAATGCAAAGAAACCTAAGATGATAATCACATCATGCATGTTTGCGATAATGGCCGCAACAGCAAAGCGCCACTCAAAGCGCATGGCTAGATAAATCATGATACCAGCGATTACTAAGAGTAAAGCTAGTGAGCCTTTTTCATATAGTTCAGCACCGACTTGTGGGCCTACAAACTCAATACGGCTCATCTGTACTGAGCTATCTACTGCTTTCAAAGAGCCTAGCACTTTGTCAGAAAGTTGTGCGCCGGTGAGGCCTGCTCTTACCGGTAAGCGAATCAATACATCACGACTAGTACCAAAGTTTTGCACTGTGGCGTCTTTTAAACCGATACCGTCAATTGTTGTACGAATCTTATTGAGGTCAGCCGCATGAGGGTAGTTCACTTCAATCATGGTGCCGCCAGTGAAGTCCACACCAAAATTCAAACCTCTAGTCGCCAAAAAAACGATGGCAAGAATGAAGGTGATCATGGAGATGGCCGTCGTTAGGCGGCCATAGCTCATGAACGGGATGTCTTTTTTTACTCTAAAAAATTCCATAGTATCTGCTCTATTTTTTGACTGAGGGCGCTAGTTAACTGGAGCGCTTAACCAATTGAAAGGTGAGTTGTTTTACGACGGCTACCGTAGATCCAGTTAACAATCGCGCGAGAAACGACCACCGCACTGAACATCGAAGTCAGAATTCCAAGCACATGCACGACTGCAAAGCCTTTAACAGGGCCAGAGCCAAATAGGAACAGTGCAATACCTGCAATCATTGTGGTCACGTTAGAGTCTAGAATCGTATCCCAGGCGCGATCATAGCCAATATGGATTGAAGCCTGAGGTGTATTGCCGCTGCGTAGTTCTTCCCTGATACGTTCGTTAATCAGTACGTTAGCATCAATCGCCATCCCTAATGTTAGCGCTACTGCAGCTAAGCCAGGCAAAGTGAGCGTTGCTTGCAACATCGACAATACGGCAACCAATAACAGTAAGTTGATGCCTAGTGCCAATACTGAAATTCCACCAAATGCTACATAGTAAATAATCATGAACACAGCAATCGCTGCAAAGCCCCACAGTGTAGAGTGCATACCGCGCTTGATGTTTTCTTCACCCATACTAGGGCCAACAGTACGCTCTTCAATAATATCCATAGGTGCGGCTAGCGCACCAGCGCGTAATAGAAGTGAAATGTCGGTAGCTTCTTGAGTGTTCGCCATGCCTGAAATTTGTACGCGACCGCCACCGATTTCTTCATTAATCACTGGTGCGGTGACTACTTCAGTGTTGCCTTTTTCAATCAGTAAAATGGCCATGCGTTTGCCCACGTTCTCACGTGTTACTTGTTGGAACACGCGCGCACCGCGAGCATCGAGCGTGACATTAACGACAGATTGTCCAGTTTGATTATTCACGCCAGGGCCTGCATCGGTGATGTAGTCACCTGTGAGTACCACGTTCTTCTTCACTAAGATGGTGCCGCCTTCGCGGTCTTTAAATGCGTCAGTACCCATTGGCGCTTGACCTTGTGCTGCTTTTTCCAAAGTCATGGCATCAGATTTTTCTTCATCAACTAGACGGATTTCAAGCGTAGCCGTGCGACCTAAAATCTCTTTCGCTTTCGCTGTGTCTTGCACGCCAGGTAGTTGAACCACTACGCGGTCTGCACCTTGCTGTTGGATAATCGGTTCGGCAACACCTAGCTCGTTAATACGATTATGCAATGTTTGAATATTTTGCTTTAGTGCAAACTCCTGAATGCGTTTTTGTTCAACAGCATTCAATGAGGCACTCAACACCATGTTATCGCCGTCAACACTGTCTTTAAGCGTGAGGTCTGGATATTGATTGCTAATAATTTTCTTTGCTTTAGTAAGTTCAGAAGCGCTAGTAAAACGAATCTGTACGGTTTGTCCTTCACGCGTCACGCCTGCATATGAAACGCGCTCTTTACGTAAAGCTGTTCTAAAGTCACCTACAAAACGCTCAGCAGCTTTGTCTAAAGCTGCTTTCATGTCGACTTGTAGAAGAAAGTGCACGCCACCTCGTAAATCTAAGCCTAAGTACATTGGTTTTGCGCCAATACTACGTAACCATTCTGGTGAGCGAGATAACAGGTTTAGCGCTACTGTGTAGTCACTACTTAAGTTTGCCTGTAATACATCTTTGGCCTTGATTTGCGTGTCGGTATTTGCAAAGCGAGCCTTGACGCCACGTGCATCCAAGTAAATGCCGTCGTATGCGATTTTTTCTTGTTGAAGAATCTGTTCTACTTGCGCTAGTAAGGCAGGGTCAACTTTACTTGTGCTTTTTGCAGGGGTGACTTGAATAGCTGGTGACTCCCCAAACATATTTGGAATGGTGTAAATTAGCCCCATCAGAATCATGAAGACAACAAAAATGTTTTTCCACAGCGGGTAGCGGTTCATAGTCAGACTCTAGTCAACGGTTTGCAATTGCTTTGTAGCAATTGCAAAGTGTTTAATAAATTTGTAGATAGATACTTTGAATTAAATACTTTTAATCGTACCTTTTGGCAATGCACTTTGAATCGCATGCTTTTGAACGGTAATTTCAGTATTCGGTGCAATTTCAACAGTGACAAAAGCGTCGGTGACTTTAGTGATTTTCCCAACAATACCGCCAGAAGTAACGACTTCATCTCCTTTTTGCAAAGCGGCAATCATGTTGCGTTGCTCTTTAGCTTGTTTCATTTGAGGGCGAATAATCATGAAGAAGAACAGCAGAAAAATCACGATTAATGGCAAGAAGCTAGTGAAGTCTGTGGCAGGTGCTGTTGCAGCATAAGCATTTGAAATAAACACGATATAACTCTCTTAAAAAATAAACTTAAAATAATCTAAAAATCAGCCTTTAATTCTAGCACATACTGTATGTGAATGCAGATGGTGCGAATATGGGCTCAATTAAATCAGGATAAACTCCTGCGTTTTGTAGCAAACTCTTGCTTGAATGTTTCGAATGTGCCTGCTTCAATTGCTTTGCGCATGCCAGTCATGAGTTGCTGGTAGTAGTGCAGGTTGTGTATTGTATTTAGTCGCGAACCTAAAATTTCACCAATTCTATGTAGATGATGCAGATAGGATCGGGTGAAGTTGCGGCAGGTGTAGCATGCGCAATCCGCGTCAAGCGGATTGGTGTCGTTCTTATAACTTGCATTTTTAATTTTAACGTCGCCATACTGAGTGAACAGCCAGCCATTCCGTGCGTTACGTGTAGGCATGACGCAGTCGAACATGTCAACGCCTTGCGAGACGGCTGCCACTAAATCTTCAGGTGTACCTACGCCCATTAAATAACGAGGCTTGTCTTGTGGCATTTTGGGTGCAGTATGCGCCAAAATGCGTAGCATGTCCTCTTTGGGTTCGCCAACTGAAAGGCCGCCAATTGCATAGCCATCAAATCCGATTTGCTCTAAACCTTCACGTGAAATATCGCGTAACTCTTCATGCATGCCGCCTTGTATGATGCCAAACAACGCATTGGGGTTGCCCTCGTGGGCTTGTTTGCTTCGTTTTGCCCATCTTAATGAAAGCTGCATAGAGATATCCGCTTCTTTAAGCGTCGCAGGGTAGGGGGTACATTCGTCAAAAATCATGACGATATCTGAATTGAGTACGCGTTGAATCTTCATGGATTCTTCTGGTGTCAGAAAGCATGAATCGCCATTGATTGGTGAGCGAAACTTAACGCCTTCTTCTGAAATCTTGCGTAAATCGCCTAGGCTCCAAACCTGAAAGCCACCAGAGTCTGTGAGTATCGGTTTGTCCCATCCCATGAATTTATGAAGCCCACCATGTGCCGCAATGACTTCTAGTCCTGGACGTAACCATAGGTGGAAAGTATTCCCTAGAACGATGTGCGCATCGATTTCGGTGAGCTCTAGCGGAGACATCGCTTTAACTGTACCGTAGGTGCCAACTGGCATGAACGCAGGCGTTTCTACTTTGCCGTGCGCTAGTTCTAAAGTGCCTCGGCGTGCGAGACCATCTTGCTTGTGTAAGGTAAATTGCATGGTGGTGCTAAAAGTTTTGAATGTCGCGATACTAACATAATATGTTTAGTTTGTAGGCTAGCCAGTTTGTGTGCCTGCATACAAGATTCAATATTGAGTTGCTTATAATGAGTCTTAGTGAAAACTATTTTAATCGAATATACTCAAAGATTAAGTGTTAAATAAATAACGGAGGATATATGAAAAATACGATGATTTTAGGTTCATGCTTACTGGCCTTTGTGCTTGGGGGATGCGCCAATATGACTGAAACGCAAAAGGGTACTGCTAAAGGTGCTGCGATTGGCGCTGGTACTGGTGCCGTGATCGGTGCGATTGCTGGCAAAGGTAAAGGTGCTGCGATTGGTGCTGCTGTTGGTGCGGGTGTGGGTGCCGTAGCTGGTAATGTATGGACTAAACGCCAAGAAGAACAAAAAAGACAAATGGAAGAAGCAACGGCAGGCACTGGCGTAGGTGTGACGCAAACAGCGGATAACCGTCTAAAACTGGATATCCCTAGCGATATTTCTTTTGACGTGGGTCGTGCTGATATCAAGTCAAATTTCAGAACCGTGCTAGATACTTTTGCGACTAGTTTAGTGAAAAATCCAGCAAGTAATGTAACCGTTATCGGCCATACAGATAGCACTGGTAGTGACGCTGTTAACAATCCATTATCATTGAATCGTGCTGCAAGCGTTCGTGACTATGTTGTCGCACGTGGCGTACAGTCAAGTCGAATAGTGATTGATGGTCGTGGTTCTCGCGAGCCTTTGGTGTCTAATGATACTGCTGCGAATAGAGCAAAAAATCGTCGCGTAGAGATTTTCGTCGCAGAGCCCGCTAATTAACAAACAATTTAATTTATTAAAAAATTGTGATTTAAAGTACTAAACAAAGCCGGCAAATATGCCGGCTTTGTTTTTGAAGTCGATATTTTTAAGAGGGTGATCGGATGTTAAAGTGAGGGCTAAATTGAGATTCTCTAAAGGGTTAACCCAAATTTGATTTCAAGTATCACTACAGGCTTTGTTATACTAATCAAAATTAAAGAATTATCATATATAAAGGTATGATACGAAACATGATTGAATCAAAGCAAAAACCATCTCGTCGTAATTCAGATTCGCCATCTTTGCGTGAGCGAGGCATTTATTTGCTGCCTAATTTATTTACCTCGGCTGCTCTGTTTGCTGGGTTTTACGCGATTGTACAGGCGATGAACGGCAACTTTGAGCTAGCTGCAATTGCAATTTTTATTGCGATGGTGATGGATGGCCTGGATGGGCGTGTTGCGCGTATGACAAATACGCAAAGTGCTTTTGGTGCGGAATACGATAGCTTGTCAGATATGGTGTCGTTTGGTGTGGCGCCAGCCCTTATTTTGTATGTTTGGGCACTGAAACCTTTAGGTAAGCTAGGATGGCTGGCTGCTTTTATCTATTGTGCTTGCGCAGCACTTAGACTTGCGAGATTTAACACTAAGCTAGATGATGTTAATCAAGATAAGCGTTATTTCCAAGGCTTGCCTAGTCCTGCCGCTGCTGCTTTGTTAGCAGGTTTTGTGTGGGTGTCTTATGAGTATGGCGTGAGTGGTCGTGATGTGTTTTTTGGTGTACTTAAAATGAAGTGGATGGCGTGGTGTATCACTGTATTTGCTGGAGCTTCTATGGTGAGTGACCTGCGTTATTACAGCGGTAAAGATATTAATTTAAAAGCTAGTGTGCCATTTTTTGTGATTCTAGGCATTATGTTAGCGTTTGTGCTTATTTCATATAGCCCACCAGAGGTGTTGTTTTTGATTATGACTCTCTATGCGCTTTCTGGGTATGCAATGTGGTTACGAGGTAAGTTTACGTCAATGACTGCACCCAAATAACTGGCTATATTACATAAGATTTATTGATCATCATGATAAATAAATTCAAATACTTAAGCACTTGCGAAACGCCTTAAAAAACATTATATTGCTAGTACTATGTTCAATTTAAATATTACATTTACTCAATACGCACTTCATTTTCATGCAAGTGCAGTTCTGCTGCGCAATTTATTTGCGTTACGTCTTCTTAGTTTCCTGCGCTAGTGCGCAGACTAAACACACTCAAAATTTAAGTATTACTTCGTGCATTCACTATTTTAAGTGAGTTGCCAGCTACCAGCCTGTTATTTAAAGCGGTGATAGGCTGAAATAAAATAAAACTAAGGTAATTATCATGACACAAGACCAAATTATAATTTTTGATACGACATTGCGTGATGGCGAGCAAAGCCCAGGCGCAGCAATGACCAAAGAAGAAAAAATCCGCATTGCACGCCAGTTAGAAAAGTTAGGCGTTAATGTGATTGAAGCTGGTTTTGCTGCAGCAAGCCCAGGTGATTTTGATGCGATTCACGAAATTGCAAAAATCATTAAAAACTCAACTGTCTGTTCATTAGCACGAGCTAGCGAGAATGATGTGCGCCGTGCTGGAGAGGCAATTAAGCCTGCCGCTAAAGGACGTATTCATACCTTTATTGCCACCAGCAAAATCCATATGGAAAATAAACTTCGTATGACAGAAGACCAAGTGGTTGAACGTGCAGTGCAGGCGGTGAAATGGGCATTGGAATATACGGATGATGTCGAGTTTTCAGCTGAAGATGCAGTGCGTTCAGAGATGGACTTCTTGATTCGTGTGTTTGATGCAGTGATTCAAGCTGGCGCAAAAACGATTAACGTGCCAGATACAGTAGGCTACTCTATTCCTGCACCATGGGGTGAACGTATGCGTGAGTTGATTGCACGCGTGCCAAATAGTCATAAGGTGGTGTGGTCAACACACTGCCATAATGACCTTGGCATGGCGGTTGCAAACTCATTGGCAGCTGTAATGGGGGGGGCGCGCCAAGTTGAATGTACGATTAATGGCTTGGGTGAACGTGCGGGTAATGCAAGTTTAGAGGAAGTGGTCATGGCGATAAAAACACGCAGTGACATTTTCAATTTGATAACAAGTATTGATACGACACAAATCGTTCCAACCAGCAAATTGGTTTCTTCAATTACAGGGTATCCTGTACAGCCTAACAAAGCGATTGTGGGTGCAAATGCCTTTGCACATGAATCAGGCATTCATCAAGATGGTGTGTTGAAGCATCGTGAAACTTATGAAATTATGCGCGCTGAAGATGTGGGCTGGAATGCTAATAAATTAACCTTAGGTAAATTGTCTGGTCGCAATGCATTTAGAACACGCTTGAAAGAATTGGGTATTGAGCTTGAAACTGAAGACTTGTTAAATGCCGCGTTTGCACGTTTTAAAGATTTAGCAGACAAAAAATCTGAAATTTTTGATGAAGACTTGCATGCTTTGGTGAGTGATGAGTTCGTTTCGGAAGCCACAGAGAATTATAAATTGGTGTATTTGCAAGTCGCATCGCAAACTGGAGAGGTGCCACACGCCTTGATTACAGTGAGCGACAACGGTAGCGAGATAAAGGCTGAAGCTGATGGCGGTGGCCCTGTAGATGCATCGTTTAAAGCAATTGAGCTTATTGTGAACAGCGGGGCTGAATTGTTACTTTACTCAGTGAATAATATTACTAGTGGCACAGATGCACAGGGTGAAGTGACGGTGCGTTTATCAAAAGGTGGCCGTATTGTTAATGGGCAGGGTGCCGATACTGATATTGTTGTGGCCTCTGCGAAAGCTTATTTGAATGGTTTAAATAAATTACACAGCAAGCTAGAGCGTGCACACCCACAAGTGTAGTTTGTGAATCTAGATGTGTTGTTGAAGCGAAGTCGGGTGAATCCATGAGTTTGTTAGGGCAAATGAAACTTCAAGCACAACAGTCGCTTGAAGAAAAAAACAATCAAGTCAAACTAAGCGCTGATTCGCTCGCTTTGCGTAATGCAAAGCTTAAAGAGGTATTTGATTATTGGCGCGAGTTCTCTGAGCTCATTAGAGTCATTGAGCCGGATTTTTCGCACGTTATTTCATTACCAAGTATAGGTGATTTGTCTGGACTGAAAGTGTCCGAACCTTTTGCTGAATATCGATACAGGCTTCTGAGTAATGAAACATTCTCTGATGATATTAGCCATGTTTCATTGTTTTATTTTTACAAAGCCCCTCAAGTTTTTAAGTTTGAGCGTGAATTAGGGATTGCACAGCGCATTAAAGATGTATTGTGGCGCTATGGGATAGTGCATACCGCGGAAGACGTAAAAAATGAGCATGCACGTGTTGCGGCTGTGTCTTTTATTATCCCTTGGCAAGTAAAAGGCTCAATATTTGTCACGCCATTGCCTGATTCAAATGTATTACACTTTTCATTAAAGAATATTGCAAAACTAGGCGAGATGGAATTAGAGATGCCGTTTGATCAAGTCGATGCGACATTCTTAGATGAGCTTTCTAAGTTGCTACTTGGGCAAGAAAACTCTTTCTGGAAGCTTGCTAAGTTTTAGCAGTATGACAATATGCACCTGAATATGAGTCGACAATCACTGTTGATTGTTTTAGCGTTGTTTTGTACCTATTTTATTTGGGGCTCAACATACTTAGCCATTCGCTTTGGGATAGAAAGTTTTCCACCATTTTTGATGGGTGGTGTTAGGTTTACTGTTGCAGGCATCGTTTTATTTGCTGTGATGCGTTATTTGGGGGCGGCAATGCCATCTAAACAAGAGTGGCTTGGTGCCGGCGTGGTTGGCTTGTTATTGCCTGCATTAGGTAACGGGACAGTGTGCTATGTACAACAAACGGTCTCTTCAAGTGTTGCTGCATTGTCTATAGCAACAGCGCCTATTTGGATGGCAATCTTTTCTTCTATTTGGGGACATAAAATCACGCCTAAAGAGTGGTTAGGCATTGCTATCGGCTTAGTTGGTATTGTGTTGTTAAATTTAGGCGGTAGTTTTGATGGTGATTTGATGAGCGCTTTTCTGCTGATATTTGCAGCCGCGAGTTGGTCTTTTGGCTCTGTGTGGGGTAAGCATTTAGCGATGCCGGAAGGACTGATGGGGGCTGCTTGTCAAATGCTTACTGGGGGGCTAGTGTTGTTGATAGTAAGCGCTTACGCTGGGGAGTCTTGGCCTGCAGAGGTTTCAGCAAGGTCTTGGGGCGCTTTATTATTTTTAATCGTATTGGGCTCACTAATTGCATATAGCGCATACCAGTACTTGCTAAAAACAGTGCGCCCGTTAGTAGCAAGCAGCAATACTTTTGTTAACCCTCTCGTGGCATTTGCTGTAGGGGTGTGGTTTGCTGCTGAGCATGTGACTATGACTGAAATGATTGCGCTCGGTGTGATTTTAGTGGGTGTTTTTTTAGTACTTTCTGTAACGAACAATAAAGATATTTAATATGAAACAAGACGTAGATTTAAAGCAAAACCTAGATTCAAAGCAAAATCTGGCACTGTTTGACTTAGATAATACTTTGCTTGCTGGTGATAGTGATTATAACTGGGGTTTGTTTTTAATTAATGAAGGTCTGTTGGATGGTAAAACTCATCAGGCGCGTAATGATCAGTTTTACCAAGATTACAAGAACGGTAATTTAGATATTTATCAATTCCTAGAGTTTCAGCTGAAACCGCTAAGTGAGCATCCTAAAACGTTTCTAGATGCTTTGCATTTGAAGTATATGGAAAAAGTCATCCGTCCTATGATGACTCAAAAAGCACAAGAGTTGGTAGATGCACACAAAGCAGCTGGAGATTTATGTGTTGTGATTACAGCAACTAATAGTTTTGTTACCAAACCAATTGCGACTGCGTATGGTATTGAGCATTTAATTGGCACAGACCCTGAAATGATTGACGGGCAATATACCGGAGGTGTGCAGGGTGTGCCAAGTTTTCAAGAGGGGAAAGTGACCCGCATTAACGATTGGCTAAAGGCGCGCGGTCAGCAATTAGGTGATTTTAGTAAGAGTTACTTTTACAGCGACTCACATAATGATTTGCCATTAATGAAACTCGTGACCAACCCAGTAGCGGTTGATGCAGACCCTACGCTTACTGCTTATGCAATCTCACATGAGTGGCCACAAATTAGTTTGCGAACTTGAACGCGAGCTAAGATTTCAGTTTTTAGTATGAACTTGATTAGTGTAAGTCATACTCACTAATCAAGTGATGAATATGCTAGTGGCCAAGAAGTATTTGTGAAACAAATTTACTACCGATATAGGCTAGTACAAGTAATAAGAAACCAGCTAAAGTCCAGCGGATTGCTTTAAGTCCGCGCCAACCATATTGATATCTGCCAAACAGCAGGCTTGCATAAATAAACCAGCTGGCTATCGAAAAAATAGTCTTATGGTTAAATTGCATTGGTTTGTGAAAAATCTCTTCAGAGAACCACATGCCGCTTGCTAAAGTAATCGTGAGTAACACAAACCCAAAGCCAATCATTTTAAATAACAGGCTCTCCATCACCATTAGTGGTGGGAAATTTGGTAGTTTAATCAATGTGGTTTTATGGTGCAGATTCCGCTCCGCAATGGCCATTAATAGAGCATGAAGTGCTGCGAAGGTGAATAAGCTATAGGCAATCATCGCCACCCAAATGTGAGCGAGGAAAAGGTGGTTGCCTGACTCCGGCAGAAAGTGAGTTTCTGTAAAAAAAGCAGGTAGCAGCGAGAAAATCGCGGCAGGAGGAAGCACAAAGGCCTGTAGGCTATAAAGTTGATGGTTGCGGTCTGTGACCCAATACACTAAAACTGTTAGCCATAGAATGGCTGAAATTGATTGATAGAATCCTAAGTTGAACCCTACTGAAAAAATACTTTGATGGAGTAGCCATCCGTGAATTAGCAAGCCTAAAGCAATCATCGCAGAGTGAAGTTTTAACGCATTCAGTCTCACAGAGGCGTTGTTTTCAGGTGTTTTAGCCTCTCGCCAAAAATCAATAGCAACGGCCATGTAAATGAAGGCAACGATGAAGTAAGGAATTAAATTCTGCATAGTGCAATTATGGCGCAATTAGGATGTAAATATAATAGCTGATTTTAATAAATATGGGGTTTGTGTTGTAGGGCTGAGTATTTAGTTATTATCTACTGTCAATATTCGGCTTTACATTAGGTATTTTCGACTATCTTTGATTTGAAAATGTATTGATAGGATAGGCCTGTCGCTTGATGTAAAATTGAACCTTAGATTATTAGTAAGAGTATAAATATGCTAGAAAATTTGACTGGACGCCTGCAAGGTGTCATTAAAAATTTACGTGGGCAAGCACGCTTAACAGAAGAAAATATTGCAGATGCGATGCGTGAAGTACGTATGGCCTTGCTAGAGGCAGACGTTGCTCTGCCTGTGGTGAAAGATTTTATTGCTGCAGTTAAGTTGCGGGCACAGGGTAAAGAAGTTCTACAAAGTTTAACACCAGGTCAGGCTGTGATTGAGGTTGTGAACGATGAACTGACGTCGCTGATGGGTAAAGCGAACGAAGGTCTGAATTTAGCTGCTGTACCTCCTGCTATTATTTTAATGGCAGGTTTGCAGGGTTCAGGTAAAACCACTACCTCTGCAAAGCTTGCAAAATTATTAAAAGAACAAAAAAAGAAAGTATTGTTAGCGAGTGCTGACGTGTATCGGCCAGCTGCGATTGAGCAGTTAAAAACGCTGGCCAAGCAGTTGGAGGTTGAGTGTTTTGACAGTAACGCTAATCAAGCGCCACTTGATATTGCCACTGCGACTTTAGATTTTGCCAAACGTGGATATTACGATGTAGTGATTTTCGATACAGCAGGTCGCTTAGGTATTGATGAAGCCATGATGGCCGAAATTAAAGCGTTGCATGCTTTCTTGAATCCGATTGAAACCTTGTTTGTGGTTGATGCCATGCAAGGGCAAGACGCCATTAATACGGCAAAAGCCTTTGGTGATACCTTACCCTTGACGGGCATTGTTTTAACGAAGCTAGATGGCGACTCACGCGGTGGTGCTGCATTGTCGGTGCGTCATGTCACTGGTAAGCCTATTAAATATATTGGCGTCAGTGAAAAAGTGGATGGTCTTGAGCCATTTTATCCGGATCGTATGGCGTCGCGTATCCTTGGCATGGGTGATGTGCTCGGCCTGATTGAGCAGGCGCATAAAAACGTAGATTTGGCTGAGGCGCAAAAACTAGCTGATAAGGTTAAGTCAGGTAAGAATTTTGATTTAGATGACTTTAAAGCGCAAATGTCACAAATGCGAAAAATGGGCGGCATGGGCGCGCTGATGGATAAAATGCCATCGCAGATTGCGGGCATGGCTGCCAAAGTGAACCCAGATGATGCAGATAAGAGCATTCGACGAATTGAAGGCATTATTAATAGCATGACCCCGCTTGAGCGTCGTAAACCTGAAATTATTAAAGCAGCACGTAAAAAGCGTATTGCAGACGGTTCTGGCGTGCAAGTACAAGAAGTGAACCGCTTATTGAAGCAGTTTGAAGAAACACAGAAAATGATGAAAATGTTTAGCAAGGGCGGCATGGCAAAAATGATGCGTAGCATGGGTGGCTTGATGGGCGGTAAACTTCCTGGAATGCGTTAATGTCTTAGATTGGATAAATTGGCGAATTTGCTAACTCTTGTTAAAACAGTCTCTTACGCAAAACCGTCAATCTTTTTACAAAATAATTAAGTTATTTGCAAATTTGTCATTGACCATCCCTATAGTTTCTAGCATAATGGCGACCTTTCGTAAGTAGCACAATTAATTACGAAATGAATGGGGTGTTAGCTCAGCTGGTAGAGCAGCGGACTTTTAATCCGTTTGTCGTGGGTTCGATCCCCGCACACCCTACCAAGACATTGTTTTAGAAAATTCTGAAACATATATTAAACCCGCTTAACTGCGGGTTTTTTATTGCCTATTGGTTCTGTAAGGTGTAATGTTGTTTCATAAAATCCTGCGTTAAGTGGGGGTATGTTTTGGGGTAGTTACCCCCAAGCGAAAAAAGTTACCCCCAAAATGCTGTGAAAGGACATTGCAGAATGGCACTCTCAGACACTAAAATTCGCACTATTAAGCCTAAAGACAAGCCCTTTAAAATCTCAGACGAGCGCGGCTTATTTTTATTGGTGCAGCCGACTGGTGGTAAGTTATGGCGACTTAAATATCGCATTGACGGTAAAGAAAAGTCCTTATCACTTGGTATATATCCTGATATATCACTAGCAGACGCACGAGAAGCCCGCGACAAAGCCCGAAAACTCATTGCAGTAGGTGATGACCCTAGCGAAGTGCGCAAAGCAACCAAAGCAACCAAACAAGATCGGGCAGCTAATAGTTTTGAAGTAATAGCGCGTGTATGGCTAAATAATTATTCTGCTAATCTTTCACTCGCTACCGCTGAAAAGAACCTGAGATTATTTGAGCGTGACATATTCCCGTGGATAGGCAACCGACCTATTGCAGAATTGAAACCAAAAGAGATATTAGACACGGCTAGACGTATTGAAGCCCGAGGGGCGGTTGATACTGCAAAACGTGCCATTCAGCTATGCGGGCAAGTTTTTCAACAAGCCGTGATAGATGAAAAAGTAATGAGTGACCCTACGCGTGATATTCGCAGGGCAATCAAACCGCTTAAAGACAAACACTTTGCAAGCCTTACCGACCCTAAAGATGTAGCAGAGCTATTACGTGCGATAGATGCGTTTAAAGGCAGCTTTGTTGTCATGAGTGCTATTCGTTTAGCCCCTTTGGTATTTGTGCGCCCTGTAGAGTTACGCAAGGCTAAATGGGTGGATATTGATTTAGATGCTAAAGAATGGCGTTATCTTGTCACCAAAACTAACACTGATCACTTAGTGCCATTATCAAATCAAGCGGTTGATATTTTGAGAGAGCTTCACCCGCTAACTGGTAGCAATGATTTTGTTTTTCAAGTAGGTAACGATCCTAAAAAGCCAATGAGTGACGGCACAATCAATGCCGCATTAAAGCGCATGGGTTATGACACGAAAACGCAAATCACAGGGCATGGCTTTAGAGCGATGGCGCGCACTATCCTGCATGAGAGGTTAAGCATAGACCCATACATCATTGAGCATCAATTAGCGCACGCTGTACCTGATAACTTAGGTGGTGCATATAACCGCACAAAGTTTATTGAGCAGCGCGTTATTATGATGCAACAGTGGGCAGATTATTTAGATGAATTGAGGGCAGGTGCAAAGGTGTTGCCATTCAAACAGGCGTAGAAATATTTTTCTACGTTTAGGAGTTTATAATTTGTGGCGTGATGATGTTTTTTTCGTTAGTATCACTTAACACTTAAACAAACATCTAAATAGGTCTTTGGATATAGTGGGTTTAACGGTAGTTTCTTTTGACGCACCACAAAAGGAAAAGCCCGAAAAGCATTGGCGTGCCAGACGGGCTTAGTGCCAAGTCATATTTCAGACTAGACGGAAGTGCTCTGTTTACCTGATCTTGATTAAAGCACTCTATCAAGGTGGTATTTGTTTGGTAATACATTTTTAGCATTTAGCTAACTAAGACCATATTAAACCAAATGTAAAGCAAAAGTAAACTATTTTGTTAATATATTTGCTGGTAGTGGTGGGATTGTATTACACGCTAACAACCAAACATTTGCCGCCTTACTTGGTGATTTTTAGTAATTTAATAATCAATAAGTAAAGGTAAATAGCATGAAAAAGATTTTACGATTAAGAGCCGCCAAAGACTGGACAGGCTTATCCCGTAGCACCATATACGCCATGATGAAAAATGGCACATTCCCGAAAAGTTTATCATTGGGCGCGCGTGCAATAGGCTGGCTTGAAAGTGACATTCAAGCATGGATTGATTCTCGCGTATCTGCTTCAAAAGTCGAGGCGTGATCATGGCTGATAACAATGAGAGCAACAACAATAAAAGGGCAGCCCCACTAGAAGCCGCCCCCAATAAAACAAAACACGATTCATATTTTAGCATAGCTTTTTTAAGCTATATGTTGCTAATTTTAATGATTATTGCCTTTAGTATTGGTGGTGCATAATGCCTACAAAATTTACTAACAACACAGCACATAATCAACGGTTGAAATTACTAGACTGGCTTTTTGAACGTGGCAATATAAGCACTAGCGAAGCCCGCGAAAATCTCGACATTATGTCACCTGCACCGCGCATTATGGAATTAAAACGCGCTGGTTATTCAATCGTTACCGTAACAGATAACTGGACTAGCCCACACGGTATAAACCACAAAGGCATAGCGCGTTATGTATTAACCCAAAAGCAGCCGATAGATAGCGAGGTGGCATGATGACCTACACCATGTTATTTGAACGCGCCTACGCGCTTTGTGTGAAGTGTAACAGCCATGCAATAGCACATGATTTAGCTTATATGACTGAAAGCGAGTTGGTGGGAGTGATCAGTTATCTAATCCATTTGCAAAGTAGTTAAGCTATGGCGACTAGTCAGTTATTTAGACTAGGCAAGATAAAAGGTGAAAATGGTTTACTGGTAGCGTTAAAACATAACAAACGCACATTGCAGAATGAACGCGGTGCGGGTGAAAATATTAACGTTACCAGAACCCCATTAAACTATTCACTTGCCAGTGATGATACCCCCGAAGCTATCGCCTTACACGCTAAAGTACAAATGCTAAAAGCTGGTATAGAAAAGCCGCGTAAAGACTGTGTGCGGGCAGTGGAGATTCTTTTCAGTTTACCCATTGACCGACACGCACAGGACACACGCCAGTTTTTTAAGGATTGTATGAACTGGACACGGCAAAACTTTGCGGGTGAGTTGTTATCGTTTGATGTACACCTAGACGAAGCAGCACCACACGCACACGCGCTTATATTGCCTTTGATTAATGGCAAAATGCAAGGGCGTGATATGGTGGGCGATATAGGCAACCTCATGCGTTTAATCAACAAGTTTCATGCAGATGTAGCAAAGCATTACGGATTAAGCAGAAACGAAAGCAAGCGATTAACGCAAGCTGATAAGCAAACCATAGAGAACCAAGTTTTAACGCAGCTAAAAAGCGACCCAGCTATGCAGTCATCCGTTTGGGCTTGCGTTCGTGATGCAATCCACAATGACCCCTTGCCATACGCTCAAATGCTATCTATTCAGCGTGTAGCTACAAAACGCAATAAGGGTAAATCATTCATAGATCATAAACGTTCAAAAGGGAAAGGCAGTTTTATACAGTGAAAGCTATATAGCGTTTGAAGCCTAAAAAACATCAAACGCTATCCTGTGTATAGCGTTCGGTTTTAATCACACTTTGGTTACCAACTAATGGTTACCAACTAAATCATGAAAAATATTTAAACAAGTTAATTATCTAATCACTAGTAAAAATAATAATTTAACCGAATTACTAAAGCGATATTTTGATGAAAAGAACGCAGATAAAACAACACAATCGCAATGTGATAAAGCAAGTGAGCGAAGTACTAAAGCAAAAATTAAGCTTGCCTTATTGTTGCCGTGTAAAAATGGGCTATAAAGAATTAGCCATGCGATTAAACACTATGAAGTTATTATCTAGCCGTGGCAATCGCTGGACTATGCGAAGTCTTTACAGAATGATGCAACGGCAAAATGTAGCACTTCACACAATCCACAGGCAGTTAAATAACGGGCATTTACGGACATTTTAGAGAAGTACTTTTTCCGACATATGAAACGGGCATTTTCAGACCCCTTAAAAAGATAAAAAAGTGGTAATGTTGCCACAACCCACCCCGCGCCAATATTAGACCTTTGAATAAAAGATGGTAGGATAGTCAAAAGTAAACCTACTTTTTATTTTTAACCTTGCGTAATCCAATATAGTTATTTGTGGTTGTCACAGTATGTGACTGTAGTTTCAGGTGTTGCAACAGATTTAGATTGATAATTAGAGAGGGGAAAACATGGTTCAGTTGATTGGCTTTATGGTCGCAGCTTACATTTTTACGCGCATGATTGAATTAATACAGAAAAAAGAAACAGCAGGGATTGTGTCTTCATTTGCGGCAATTACCATGCTTGTCGTTTTCTTTTGTGTTGTCGGTTTGTTTGGCGCTGGTTCAGAAGTATCTAGTTTATTGAAACAATAAAACTGTTTTACGGTAACTTTAAAAAAATAATATTTTCAATGGGTAGTATGTCCGCGATAAATAAATTGGGGTAACATTGGGGGTAACTCTACTTTATGTTATTAATTAAGCCTTATTTAATAAGGGTTGTGGCGATTTGTTAGATAGACGCACACCTACCAAGATATATAAGGCTTAATCAGAAATGATTAAGCCTTTTTCTTTTGTATTGACGCTTCATTGAATATCATTATCTAGTTCTTACAGCTTTTTAATTTGGTTGCTAAACATCAGTGAAACCTGACAATACGAAATCTGAATTGCACCCTCGTAACCCACATCGGGAGCGTTACGACTTTGATCTGCTTGTTCAGGCTAGCTCAGCATTGGCTACTTATGTGAAATTGAACAAGTATGGTGATGCTTCTATCGATTTTTCTGATGCTAAGGCTGTTAAGGCGCTGAATCAAGCGTTGCTCAAACAGTTTTATCAGGTGCTTGTTTGGGATATCCCTGAGCAGTATCTTTGTCCGCCAATTCCTGGACGTGCAGATTATTTACATTACATCGCAGATTTGCTGGCAAGAGATCATGCTGGTGTTGTGCCTCAAGGGACATCAGTGCGTGTGCTGGACGTAGGTGTGGGCGCCAATATGATTTATCCGCTGTTAGGTACACGCGAGTACGGATGGCGGTTTGTAGGGGCGGATATTGATGCGAAGGCTTTGGATAACGCACAGCAAATTGTGAATGCGAATTCGCTCTCTAACGTGATTGATCTGCGATTGCAACTTTCAAAAGCATCAGTCTTTAAAGGTGTCATTAAGCAAGGTGATAAGTTTGCACTAACAATGTGCAATCCACCTTTTCATGGGTCTTTAGAAGAGGCGCAAGCTGGCACAGCGCGTAAGTGGCGTGGTTTAGATAAGCATTTTGCTAAACGCGGGTCAAATGAAAAGTCTCCAATGTTGAATTTTGGCGGGCAAAATGCCGAGCTCTATTGCGAGGGTGGTGAAGAGGCCTTTGTTGCTACCATGATAAGTGAAAGTAAGCTGTTCGCAGGACAATGTGTTTGGTTTACTACCTTGATTTCAAAAGCGGCGAATTTGCCGAGTGTTTATCGTGCACTTAACAGAGTGAATGCATTAGAGGTAATCACGATTGAAATGTCACAGGGCCAAAAGAGAAGCCGTATTGTTGCTTGGACATTTTTAAATGCCAGCCAACAACGGGCTTTCTAATTTTATATATTACAGCTTGCTTGAAATAATTCAGGGTGATGGTTTTTCACAAAATTTGCAAAGTCATCTGGGGAGAGCGGTTTAGAGAAGAGGTACCCCTGAAACATATCTGCGCCATACTGACAGCATAGGCGTGCTTGTTCTATTGTTTCAACGCCTTCAACAATCACATCGAGGTCTAGGCTTTTTGCTAGGGTGATAATCGCTTTTAATACGCGACAATCTGGTGGGCTATCGGGTACATTTTGTACAAATGAGCGATCAACTTTTAGGATTGATGCAGGTAGCCATTTTAGATAGGCCATTGACGAATACCCTGTACCAAAATCGTCAATCGCGACGTTGACGCCGAACGTTTTGAGCTTGTTTAGAATAGTGGATGTTTTGTCAAAGTCTGACACTAAAACACCTTCCGTCACTTCTATTGATAGACAGTTGCCAGTTAAGCCTGCGTTGTCTAAATCTGATTTAATTGAGGTCTGAAAGCTTTCGTCTTTTAGCGATTGCTCCCCTGCGTTAATCGCTAAACAGAAGTCTTGATCTACTATGTTATTTGACCGCCACGCGGCTAATTGCTGACATGCTGAACGTCTACTCGCTGAGTCTATTTCAGATAAAAATCCTAGCTCCTCTACATCGTCTAGAAAGGCGATTGGTGCTAGGATGCCTCTTGTTGGGTGATTCCAGCGTAAAAGCATTTCAGCGCCACAAATATTAAAATTTTTCGCATCAATCACTGGTTGGTAATATTGTAATAATTGACGCTGGAGTGTGCCTGACCGTAATTGCTGCTCGAGTGAGATTTTGTTCATCACGCGCTCTTGCAAGCCCTCAGTGAAAAAGTGGAAGCCATTTCTTCCAAGTTGTTTAACGTGATACATCGCTAGATCTGCATGTTTAAGCATGTCTTCAGCAGTTTGTGCGCATTTTGGATAGGTCGAAATGCCAATGCTGCAGGAAATAAAGTGTTGTGTATTTGAGAGCGTAATAGGATTATTTAGACTGTCCTTGATGCGCTGTGCAAGTATGCCTATTGATGTTTCAACTTCTACATCATGAACAAGTATTGCAAACTCATCACCGCCAAGCCTGCATACAATGTCGCCCTCACGGATGACTGTTTGTAATATATTGGCCACTTGTTGCAAGAGTTTATCTCCTACGTCATGACCCAGACTGTCATTGATGAGTTTGAAATTATCGATATCTAGAAAGAGTAGTCCGACTTTGCTTTCAGTACGCTGTGCTCGAAGGATTGCAGTGCGCAAAGACTCTTCAAAAGAGTATCTATTTGATAGACCTGTCATTGGGTCATTTTCAGCTAAGAACTTTAGTCTGGCATATGTTTCCATCAACTGTTGGTTCAGTGCATGACGCGCCTGAGCGTGTACTAAGGCTTTAGTTAAGTGCCGCTGTGATAGCTCTTGTTTCAGTAAAAAGTCTTGTGCGCCTGCAACAATGCAATCTCGTTCAATCATTTCATCATCAGCAATGCCCGTTAAAATAACAACGGCAGCATGTTTGCTGGCATGATTGGTAAGTTTGCTCAATACATCAAGACATTCCATATCTGGCAACCGATAATCAAGTAGCACAACATCGAACGTACTCTCTTCAAACAACTTTAACGCAGAAACAGCGGTGCTTGCATGCACAATATCTTTGATTAGTTTAGGACTTTGTAGCACGCGGACAACAGCCATCCGATCTAGCTCATCATCGTCAACAAGTAGTAATCTCATGTTTACTCCTTAGTAACTGGCAGTTCTACTAATCTCCAGTAATGTTCAATCAAGCCAATCACTTCAAGAAAGTCTCTATCCATGTGCTGTTTGAGTACATAACCTGCAACGTGCTCACGATAGGCTGCCACTAGATCTTCATCAGATTTTGATGTGGTGAGGACAAATACAACGGCATGCGTTAGCAGTGGGTCAGTGCGCAACGCTTGCAGAAACTCTAAGCCTCCCATGCGCGGCATGTTTAGATCGAGCAAGATGATGTAGGGGGCAGGAATGACACCGGCGCGAAGCAAATCTAATGCCTCTTGACCATCTCTAGCTCGATGAACTGTATTAAGTAACCTAAGCTTTCGTAGCGCTCGCTCTAAGGCGATGGCATCAATATCATCATCGTCTACTACCAGTAGGGTGACTTCTTTATAGTTTTGCTTGAGCGTTGTTTGCAATGGACACCTTCCCGTCTATTTTAATCGGCCAAGTGAAATTGATGCTAGTACCACGATTACCATCAGACACGATGCTAGTTCGACCACCATAGGTTTCTATAATTTTTTTGACGAGCGCTAGCCCCATGCCACTTCCCTCAACTTCATCCCGAGGTCGCAATGTCTGAAACATAACAAATACACGGTTGTGATATGCGGGTGGAATGCCTGGTCCATCATCTGTTACGCTGAACTCGTAGTAGTCTTTATTTTTAACTTGCCATCCCAAGTGGATGTTGCCAGTTGAGCGGTCATGATGTTTGATTGCATTGGTAAAAAGATTACGAAGCACTTGTTCTAATGGTGTTGCAAGTGTGGTGAAAACAGGGAGGTCGTCAGCGATAGTCAGCTTGAATCCATCGGGAGGCGTTTGCATCTCAAAAATATTTTGAGCCAGCATCCCAAGGTCTATTTGACTAATGCCCCCCTCTAGCCTGCCTGCGCGTGAATAAGCAAGTAAATCATCTAACAGGTGCTCCATTCGTAGTAGTCGCCCGCGCAGTAAATCCATGTGGCTTGGGATAGACGTCGCATTTCCATTGCCTAGATCCTCCTCAATCCATTGTGATATTTGGAAGATACCCCGTAATGGTGATTTAAGGTCGTGTGATGCAACATAGGCAAACGTTGCTAGCTCTTTGTTACTTCGCTCCAGCTCTTCATGATGTTCGGCAAGCTTTTCACTTGCTTTTATGCGCGCAGAAATGTCGGTAATGGCTGACAGCACTTTAATGCCGTCTTCTGTTTCAATAGGATTCAGGCCAACTTCTACTGGAAACTCACTGCCATCCTTGTGGCGACCAAATAAGTCTCGACCAATACCCATTGCTCTTGGCTGTAAGTCTGAAAAGAATGAAGCCCGATGTTGCGGGTGGTGATGCCGGAAACGTTCAGGAAGCAGGTAGTCAATGGATTGACCTAATAACTCCGCTCTACTATAGCCAAAGATTTTCTCTGCCTGTGTGTTCACCATTTCTATGAGGCCAGATTTATCCACCATGACCATGGCATTCGGTGCCGCTTCGACTACCAAGCGGAAGCGTTCTTCCATGCGTTTACGCGCTGAGATATCGGTAATGGCTGACAGCACTTTAATGCCGTCTTCTGTTTCAATCGGATTCAGGCCAACTTCTACTGGAAACTCGCTACCATCCTTGCGGCGACCGTACAAGTCACGTCCGATGCCCATTGCTCTTGGCTGTAAGTCTGAAAAGAATGAAGCACGATGCTGTGGGTGGTGATGTCGGAAACGTTCAGGAAGCAGGCAGTCAATCGATTGCCCTAAGAGCTCAGTACGATTGTAGCCAAAGATTTTCTCAGCCTGCGTGTTCACCATTTCTATGAGGCCAGACTTGCCGACCAAGACCATGGCATTAGGCGCCGCTTCGACTATCTGACGAAAGCGGTCATCCGTGCGCTTCATATCACGACTATCATTAGTCATGGTATAGGCTTCGTTTTATTGTATTTGCTCACCAGATTGCCACTCCTAAACCCCTACCAATAGTATGGGTTTTATTCATGTGAATCATGGGGTTATCATAAAACTTTATTGTTAAATAAGATATAAGATTTAATTGGATACATCATTTTATTTAATTTTTTTGATATCAAATATGGAATATATCTATATTCAATAGCAAGAGAATGTCGATAACAACACGCTCAATTTTAAGATTAAATCTAGCTTCTTAAGCCTAAATTAAGTAACGCAAAAAGCAAAAATATTGCTAGAGAGTAGGCTTTTGGCAAATTAAGCTGTTGCTAATGCAAAGCTCATCTATTACATAGACGATAAAATCGTAAGTATTATGTAGTAACAAGACTGCGGGTATCAGCCATGTGCGGCAATCTGGTTTCGGTAAGGGTGCATGTGTCTAAATTTTTCATGTGCCACTTAATTTAAGTCGGATCAAATCAGTTAATATGTGTCCCCACTACACTTGGCTTGTCTTAAAAGGAATGCAATGTTTTTTATTGAGCTGATTCACAACACCGCTTTGCTCGTCGCGCTCACGGCCATTTATCAAATCACATTATCTCGCAATAAGAAAAATCAATTAACGCATACCTTACTATTTGGGGTTTTATTCGGCATTGCTGGTGTGATTGGCATGATGACGCCTGTTCAGTATGGTAATGGTGTGATTTTTGACGGACGATCAATTATTTTGTTTGTAGTTGGTATGTTCGGAGGTCCAATCTCGGCAATGATAAGTGCCGTGATTATTGGTGGGTTCAGAGTTTGGCTGGGTGGTGCTGGTATGTACGTGGGGGTGACCGTCATTACGGTGGCCACATTAATTGGCGTTGCCTATTACTATTATCGAAAAAGCGTGGGTGGCTCATTAAAGGCTCTTCCGCTACTGGGCGCGGGGTTACTGGTGCACGGCATTATGTTGCTACTGTTCTTATGTTTACCTGATGGCATTGGTCTTCAGGTTAATAAGGAATTGGGGCCAACCATCATGCTGTTTTACCCAGTCGCAACAATGTTGGTTTGTTTGCTCTTTCAGGATTATGAAGAGAAGGAAGTGAGTCGCGGTGAGTTGCATCGATTGGCCTACTACGACTCTTTGACTGGACTACCTAACCGCTCATTGCAGATTGACCGCCTGAATCAATCTTTATCACAATGTAAAAGTGGAGGTTGCAAAGGCGCACTGATATTGCTCAATCTTGACCGCTTTAAAACGCTCAATGATGCGCGTGGGCATGCTGTTGGCGATATGTTGCTATGTTTAGTAGCAGACCGCCTCAAGCCTCTGATTGAGGCGGAGGGTGTGCTGGCAAGAATGTCTGCAGATGAATTTGCTGTGTTAATTAAAAACAATACAAGCCATCCCCTTGATATTGATGCTGCTGCACATCAGTTGGCAGATAAGATTCAAATTGCTTTGAAGTATCCCATTCAACTAGGTGAAGATGAGATATCAGCTTCCAGTAGCATAGGCATTGCTACCTTTCCAATCAATACAGAAGATAAAGCTGGTGATGTGTTTCGTCGTGCAGATACGGCCATGCATCGAGCTAAGCAGAATGGTGGAAACCAGAGCATTATGTTTGAGCAGTCGATGGCAAGTGTGGCTGAGCAGCGCTTCAAAATCGAGCGTGAACTGCGTATGGCGATACCTGCTGGTGAGTTGATGCTCTATCTACAGTCGCAGGTGAATGCTGCTGGTATGGTTGTTGGTGCAGAGGCATTAGTGCGTTGGCAACACCCTGAACGAGGCTTGGTGCCCCCTTCTTTATTTATTCCTGTGGCCGAAGAGACTGATTTGATTGTAGATGTGGATGTTTGGGTGCTCACTCAAACTTGCCGAATCTTGGCTGGGCAAGATGTTTACAGTTTGCCGCTGAGAATTTCTGTCAATATTAGTCCAAGACATTTCCGCCAGCGTGGTTTTGTTGCCAGCATTAAAAAGATTCTTGCTGACACTGGCGCAGACCCAACACACTTAACGCTTGAGGTAACTGAGGGATTGGTGATTGATAATATTAGTGAAGTGATTTCTAAAATGACGGAACTTACTTTATTAGGGATTCATTTCTCGCTTGATGATTTTGGTACAGGATATTCTTCACTAAGTCATTTAAAGCGCCTTCCGATTCATGAATTAAAGATCGATAAAACCTTTGTTCAGGATGCGCCAACTGACCCAGATGATGCTGCTCTGGTTGAGTCTGTGTTGGCAATTGCTAAACACATGAAATTAAACGTGGTGGCTGAAGGGGTTGAAACTCAAGAGCAAGCTGAATTTTTGAATGCAAGAGCAGAGGTGATTCATCAAGGTTACTTATATAGTAAACCTGAGCCTTCAACAAGCTGGATTAAAAACCTAATTAAACCCTAAATGTGGACTAAACCATCAAATATGGTGTTGATTTGTTGGAAAATCGCTCACATAAATAATGAACTGCCCTTAAAAGTAGGTTAAAAACTAAAAATAGTGCAGAATGTGTCTAGTTTTATATCTAGGTAAATGCCAGCGTTTGGCCATATATGAGTGGTAACTTATTTTTAGTTTTTGTTGCATTTCTTTTAGTAATTCTTAATGGGTTTTTTGTTGCGGCCGAATTCGGCCTGGTTAAGTTACGTAGTACCCGTGTGCGAGCTATTGCCAAAAATTTAGGCTGGCGGGGACGTATGCTAGCCAAAGTGCACGGTAGTTTAGATGAGTATCTTTCAGCATGTCAGTTAGGCATTACCCTTGCCTCATTAGGACTAGGTTGGGTTGGTGAACCAGCCTTTGCGGCGCTCATTGAGCCGGCATTGTCCCAAATTGGAATAATAAGTCAAAAATTGATTCACGGCATTGCCTTCGTCATTGCTTTTTTCACTATTTCATATCTACATATTGTTTTAGGTGAGTTGGTTCCTAAAACGTTAGCGATTCGCATGGCTGAGCGCGTTGGACTCTGGACTGCACCTGCGTTGTATGCTTTTTATTGGATTATGTTTCCAGCGATTTGGTTGCTCAACAAAAGTTCTGCTGTGGTGATTGCCACTTTAAAGCTGAAAGCTAAAGACGGGCATGATGCGCAGTATTCGCCTGAAGAGTTGAAGTTGATACTTAGAAGCTCCCGTCCTACAGAGCAATTTAACTCGACTGAGTGGAAAGTGATAGCGCAGGCTATTGATTTCAGAGCGCTTAAAGTATCAGACTTAATGCACCCATTCCAAGATGCTGCAGTATTGCTAGAAAGCGAGTCTTTTAAAACTAATTTAGCGCGTATTGCACAACATCGTTATAGTCGTTACCCATTTATAGCAAATGATGGTCAAGTAAAGGGAATTGTTCATATTAAAGATCTCTTTATCGCATTAAGCAAGGATGTCAACTTTACTGACATACAAAGCTTACTGCGTCCTGTGAAGTTGGTTTCTCCAGATATTTTCGCCACGGAGTTGTTCCGTCAGCTCCAGCAAGGTGCGCCACATTTAACGATTGTTGCTTATGAAAATAACCCTCCGATTGGATTTATTACCTTAGATAACTTGCTGACTGCATTGGTTGGCGATATTCGCGATGAGTTTAGGCAGTCGCAAAGTGAATGGACAAAGCTTGATGATGGATCGTTGTTAGGTAAAGGCACTATTCCCATTAATACCTTGGAGCGTACGCTGGGCATCGATATTGAGTCGGTAGAAGCTGATACTGTGGCAGGGTTGGTACTTTGGAAGCTTGCAGAGTTGCCTAAAGAGGGCCAGCGCATCGAGTTTGATCAGTTTGTTGTGGTAATCAAAAAAATGGCCGGTCCACGTATTGTGCTCGTAAGGGTTTACCTAAAAAGTGAGTCGCAACACTCAATGCATTAATCTACCTTAATGAGGTTTGGCATTTGCATCTTTTTAGCGTGACTTGGCGAAGTTAAACTTACTCGCCACCTCTGCAATATTTTCACCAAAGAGTTTTGCTGTTTCTAGGTCACCGATATTCACTTCTGCTACGTCAGCATCTGAAGGGGTTTGCATCATTGCGCCAGCAAATGATCCTATATAGTTAACGTCATCCCGCTTTGCGGCTTTTGTGTTCGATGGCATTAACCCTGTGCCGACCCAAATCCCAGAGTGTTGCATTGCTAATGTAATAAAGTAATGAATCGTTGAATGTTTATCACCGTTCATGCTGGCGGAGTTAGTAAAGCCACCGAATATTTTGTTTCTCCATTGCTGTGTAAACCAAGCTTTAGATGAGGTGTCGGCAAACTTCTTGAACTGCCAAGTGACTGTTCCCATGTAGGTGGGTGAGCCAAAAATAATGGCATCTGCCTGATGGAGCGTTTCCCATTCAGCATCTGTGATATTCCCTTCAGCGTCAATGCTAATTAACGTAGCGTTTGCTCCTTTGGCTACCGACTCTGCTTGTTTCATTGTGTGGCCATAGCCACTATGAAACACTACCGCTACTTTTGTCATTTCTTACTCCTTATTTTCAATCTATTTATTTTTTCGCTTGCAAATCACGATTGATGGATTGATTAACCAATTTATCCAAAATTTTATTAATTTGTGGCGCTATCACTAATATTGATATAAATACGATTGGCCATGCCGTAATAAACGATGAAAGCCATATACTTAAAAAATTACTCATCGATTCCTGTCGGATATAAGTAATTGCTGCCGACACTGTGAGCGCTGTACTGAACGACATCAGTACAGCAAATATTAATCCTCTGTATTGGTTGGAAATGCTTACCAAGGTAAGGTGTCTCCCTCATGGAAAAAGCCGCCAGTAGGGCCATCATTAGGCAATGTAGCTAAGCGCACTGATGTTTTATAGCTGTCCTCGATTTCCATCGGTGCATTTGTGCCGCCTAGCGCTGTTTTAACCCAGCCAGGATGTGCCGAGTTAACTTTTATGCCGCTACCTTTCAACTCGCTTGCTAAGTGAATGGTATATGCGTTCAAGGCAGTTTTTGAAGCATTGTAAGCAAATGCTTTTGCAGGATCTATTGGAGAGTTTTCCATGCTATGCAAAGTTAATGAACCTAGGATGCTAGATAAATTAACGATTCGACCAGCATCTGATTTTTTAATTAAAGGTAATAGTTTTTGCGTTAATGAAATAACGGCAAATAAATTAGTATTGAATGTATGGTTAAGTGTCTCTTGGCTGATAGAGCTACTGGTGTTTTTACCCATAATACCTTCAAGAAGAATGCCGGCATTGTTAACTAAAATATCCAATTTTCCATATTGATTATTTAAGTAGTTAAATACTTCGTCATTCGTTGCCTGATCATCAGCATCGTAATGAACAATGTCAGCTTTAATTCCTTGTGCTATCAGTGACTCTAAGGCTATTTGGCTTTTAGACACGCTTCGTACGCCCAACACAACAGTTATTCCTAACTCACCTAACTTTTTAGCAGTTTCAAAGCCAATACCACGATTTGCGCCTGTAATGAATGCAACTTTCCCTTGATGTGATGCCATGATAATTTTCCTTGTTTAAATAATGTAATCCAAGTTACATTATTTCATTCAATTTAACTCAAAGTCAACAATAATATGTAATCCATGTTATATTATTTATAAATACGAAAGAGTAAAGGTAATAAAATGGCGGTAGCAGGGCGTCCAAGAACGTTTAATAAAGATGAGGCTTTAACTAAAGCCATGTATGTTTTTTGGGAAAAAGGCTACGAAGGCACGACGATGGCTGACCTTATTAACGCGATAGGGATGAAAGCCCCCAGCTTATATGCAGCATTTGGCAATAAAGACAGCATTTTTAAAGAAGTGGTATCTAACTACATGCCAATTGTTGTGAATGGCCAGCTTAAGGTATTAAACACCACGCCAATCATTGCATTAGCGGTTGAAGGAGCACTGCAGGAGTGTATTAAGCTATTTTCAAGCAATGAAAATCCAAACACTTGTTTAGTGATTACCTCTGCGATTAATACCTCACCAGAACATTCTGAACATGGAGAGCATCTAAAAGAACTCCGTATTGCATACAAGCAAGTTTGGGTAGATCGATTTATAAAGGCTAAGCATGACAATCAACTGAGTGAAGCGGCAGACCCCACTATATTAGCCGAGTACTTCACGACGCTCATACAGGGCATGGCATTGAAAGCGAAAGATGGTGCTTCAAAGCAATCGTTAGAGGAAACTGCCAAGCTTGGACTGAAATGCATGTATGGATATTGCAGGTCATCAACTAGTTGATGACATCATCAAAAATAAAAGTCATGTATTTGTGGTAATAGCTAACGCAATACACCTTAAATAACAATTTTTAGGATTAGAATTAATCTAGTGTTGTTGACAAAATATGACGGTCATCAAGACATATTATTATGTAACAACATGGTATTACAATATAATTCTTCTAGCGTAGATTAGTAAGTGCGAAGGCAATATTGCTATCTTAAAAAACAGGAAGAAAATTGATAAGCCCCAAAGTTACAATAGATGAATTAGCGCGGCTTCAAACGTTAGCAGATTATCAGATATTGGACTCTCCCTCAGAGGAGGTCTTTGATAACTTAACAAAGCTTGCTTCAGAAATATGTGGAACACCTATTTCACTTATTACGTTTATTGATGCATCAAGACAATGGTTCAAGAGCTCCTATGGCTTGGCCGTAAGCGAAACTAGTCGTGATATTTCTTTTTGTGGACACGCCATACATGACGATGTGTTGTTTGAGATCAGTGATGCCCTTGAGGATGAGCGTTTCAGAGACAATCCACTTGTTACTCTAGATCCCAATATACGCTTTTACGCTGGCTTTCCCCTAACTGCTAGTAATGGCTGCAAGTTAGGTACTTTATGTGTGATTGATAAAGTACCTAGAAAACTTGATGAGCATCAGCGCAATTCTTTTGCGAGAATTGCGAAGCTTGTCATGTCTGAACTAGAGCATCGAAAAACTCTGTTAGAGACAGCAGAACTTTCAAAAAAGCTAGCAAAATCAACCATTTTTTACGATGCGCTTTTAAATAGTGCGGACGAGTCAATTATTTCAACCACGCCTGATGGTGTGATCACAAGCTTTAATCAGGGTGCTGAGAAGATGCTTGGTTACTATGCTGATGAAGTGGTGGAAAAATTTACACCTGCAATTTTTCATGATCATGCAGAGATTATTGACTATGCTAAAACACTGAGTAATGAGTTTGGCAATACAATTGATCCAGGTTTTGAAGTATTTGTACTAAAAGCTAAGTATGGACATCCTGATAGTCGAAGATGGACTTATATTCGTAAGGATGGACGCAGAATAACAGTCAACCTTTCAGTGACAGCGCTGATTGATGATTACGGCGTATTGTTAGGGTACATGGGCGTTGCGCGTGATATTTCTGCTGAAATTGAGGCGCAAAACTCGTTAAAGAGCCTCACCTCTATTTTAGAGTTGACAGGTGAAATGGCTAAAGTAGGTGGTTGGCAACTTGATCTGCAAGATAACGGGATCAAATGGACAAAAGAGGTCTTTAAAATCCATGAGTTAGAGACAATCGACCCGCCTCCACTGGAGCAAGCTATTGAGTTTTATCCACCAGAAGCTAGATCTTCCATTCTTAGTGCCGTCAAAGATAGCATTGAGAATGCATCATCATGGGATCTTGAGTTGCCTTTTCTGACAGCTAAAGGTAGGCGTATCTGGGTAAGGGCTCAAGGCTCGCCTGTTCTGGTGGATGGCAAAGTGGTGAAGCTAATCGGGGCATTTCAAGATATCACGACGCGTAAAAAATCCGAACTTGATCTAGCATGGCTTAACCGAGCGTTACTGATGTTAAGCAAAACCAATCATGCAATTACTCAAATTAATGATGAGAAAAGACTCATTATTGAGATATGCCGGATTGCAGTAGAAGTGGGTGGGTATCGTATGGCCTGGGTTGGTTATGCGGAGGATGACGAACGTAAAAGTATCAGTCCACAAGCGTTTTTCGGTGATTCGGGTAAAAGTTATCTGGAAACAATGAATTTAAGTTGGGCTGATGATGGATCAATTAATCAAGCGCCTGCAGGGGAAGTGATTCGTAGTGGCAAAACACAGGTGATTGAAGATTTGCTGTCAGATGAGTCATTCCATTTTAAAGAGTTGGCTAGACATCATGGTTATAGAGGGCTGGTTGTATTGCCACTTAAAGATCGGCAAAAACCAATTGGGACATTAGCCTTATATTCTACTGAAGTCCGGAAGTTTTCAGATGGTGAGATTGAGTTGTTGCAAGAGCTCACCGATAACTTAGGGGCAGGCATTAGTAATATCAGAGCGGAGAAACAACGTCAGCGATTAAGTAATGCAATGGTCAAGGTTGCCCTGAGCGTTAGCAGTGCAACAGGGTCTAACTTCTTTAAAGAGCTTATCAGCGGGATAACGGAAACATTAGAGGCCGATGCTGCATATATAGCGCAATTGCAGTCTGTAAAGCCACTAAAAGCAAACACGCTGGCTGTGGCGTTAGGTCAGGATCTTAAAGATAATTTTGAATTTGAAGTCCCCGATACGATTGCACAGTCCTTCTTTGCTGAAGCTGATTTAGTGATTGTAAAAAACCATGCGGACAAAAATTTTCCTCATTTAAGCATGATGAAGTTTCACCCCTATCAGGCTTTTGCTGGCTTGTATTTATACGACTCTAAGGGGAACGATATTGGATTGTTATTTGTATTTTTTAAGCATGCGATACAAGATCAATCCGAAGATTTGATTAAATCCATTCTTAAAATCTTTGCAGCACGAACAGCCAGTGAGTTAGAGCGGTTGAATGATGATTCAATTATTCAAGAGCAGGCATCATTACTTGATAAAACAAACGATGCTATTGTCATTTACGATATGGACCTCATGGTTAAATATTGGAATAAAGGCGCAGAGGCGCTTTATGGATGGCGCGCAGACGAGGTCTTGAACCACCCAATCCAGAAACGTTTACGCCAAGATCAGAAAGCACTCAAGCAGGCATTAACGGTTTTGCTGAAAGAAGGTGAGTGGAAAGGTGAGGTCACTAAAAGACACAAAAATGGCCATCAGTTGATTATTGAAAGCCACTGGACCTTGATGCGCGATGTTAGAGGTCAGCCAAAATCAATATTTTCTATTAATTCAGATATTACATTGCGTGTGAGCGCAGAGGATGAAGTGCGAAAACTTGCATTTTATGATGCACTAACTGCACTACCTAATCGCAGACTGCTACTAGATCGTATTGAACAAGCGTTATCTTCCTCACGCAGAAAGTTACAGTTTGGTGCTGTCATTTTTATCGACCTAGATAACTTTAAACAATTAAATGACACTCTAGGCCATGACAAAGGCGATATTTTGCTTCAAGAAGTGGCGAAGAGGTTAAAGCAATGCGTCAGAGATCATGACACTGTGGCAAGGTTGGGTGGTGATGAGTTTGTGATCTTAATAGAAGAGCTTTCTGCAGACTTAAACCAAGCAATAGCTTATGTTAGGATTGTTGGAGAAAAGGTATTAGAGGCATTAAATAACACTGTTGATTTTGATGGATATTTACACACTAGCACACCTAGCATGGGTGTCGCTATGTTTAATAGAGACACCAAAAGTGTTGACGAGGTATTAAAGCAGGCAGATATCGCCATGTACCAATCTAAAAATGCAGGTCGTAACCGACTTACATTTTTCATGGAGTAACTCTCTTAAGTGTTGGGATGATAACTTCTAGTTACTCATTTCCATCTAGTTTGTCTTTATAGTTTTGGTTGAAAACACTTTAGGTAGCTTAAATGCGAATAGGCATTCATCTAAAGTCTCTTGCGTGTTGCTAATTTCTGATTTATCTAACTGATAGATGTTATTAAACGCATCACTCGCTATTGTGACGCACAGACTTTATTACGACCTGTTTTTTTAGCCTCATAGAGTGCTTTATCAGCTTTGCTAATAAGTACGTCAATATTGTCATCTTTTGAGGTCATGGATGACACCCCAATTGAAATTGTCATTGTTAAAGGTAACCCGCCACTAGGCAGAGGCACTTTTGAGTTTTCGATGGCTAATCTTAAACGTTCCGCAACTTCATAAGCCTGACTTTTGTTTGTTTCAGGCAACAGTACGGCAAACTCCTCTCCACCTAATCTTGCACAAATATCAAAGTCACGCAGGGTGCTTTTCGCTATATCGGCAACACTTTTGAGTGCTATATCTCCCACTTGGTGCCCATGCGTGTCATTAACGGCTTTAAAGAAATCAATATCCAACATTAATAATGAGAGTGGACTGCTAAAGCGATTTGCCCGGTTTAACTCTATCAACGCTTGGTTCATGAACCAGTCTCTACTGTTAAGGCCTGTTAAGTAGTCGTGATTAACCTTATGTTTTAATTCATCTTCTAGTGTTTTTTGTTTTGAAATATCATTTAATAACCAAAGCGATAAATGTTTGTCATAAGAAATGGCGGCACCGCTAATATCAATCCAAATCTGACTGCCATCGACTTTCTTCATTTCAAATTGTGTACGGTAGGGTTTACCTACTTTTAGTGGGTATGCGTCTCGTCCTACAGTGTCGAACATTTTCTCATCGGCAAATAGCATCTTGGTTGATGACCCTAATAACATTGACGGTGGGTAGCCAAGAATCCGGCTGACTGCTGTGTTACACCAAACAATTTTTCGGTCTTTGAGCATCATGCCGCCAATCATTTCGTTATCTAGAATGATGCTAATTTCTTCAATATGTCGATGTAACCTAGAAATGAAGAAGCCGACAAGGCCTGAGGTGATTGAGAAAAACATGAGTGAAGAATACGTAGTGGCATCGATAGAGAATTGATGATAAGGGGGAATGAAGTAATAAGCGCCAGCAAGTCCTGCACATAACGCTACTAGTAGGCCTAGGTATGCACCACAGAAGTAAAAGCTCAATATAATGGCTGGGTAAAATGTGACAAAAGGGCCACCACCACTTTGAGGTAATAAGGTGAAACGGAAAGCAAGTGCGAGCGAGAATAGCAGCAGCGCTAACGCAAACCGGTAACGTAGATCTAGTTTCTTATGTGAGAAATTTAATTTGAGCATGAGTGTAAAGTTTATCGCTAACCATCATTTGCATATTTAATTTTACTATATAGCGATATGTTATCGTTCAATGTGCTAGTAAAGAATGTAAGGTCTTAAGTAAGGTTCAATATTTAACTAAGTACTAAACAAGCTATTTGTTTGTATGTTAGTTGAAGAATACCGAGTTAACCACCTAACAGGCGCAATGTGGCCGCTTACTCAGGTGTAGATTTAAGGTTGGTGCCAGCAAAAAATTGAATGAACACTTTATTTAGTTGCTACAACTGATTGAATAAGTTCAATGGTCATAGTTTAGTAAAAGGAATTGAGATGAAAGCAGTAGGACTTACCCGATATTTAAGTATTGATCATCCAGAGTCGCTCCTAGATTATGAGCTACCCATTCCCGAAGTCAGTGGCAAAGATCTGCTAGTGCGTGTGCATGCTATTGCGGTTAATCCTATTGATACCAAGGTACGCCAACCAAAAGATAAAGTTGAGCTAAATCCAAAGATTCTTGGTTGGGATGCTGCAGGAGAGGTGGTTAAAATAGGGCAGGATTGCACTCTATTTAAACCCGGAGATAAGGTGTTTTATGCAGGAGAAATAACGCGCTCTGGTTCTAATGCTGAGTATCAATTGATTGATGAACGTATTGTTGGGCATATGCCAAAAAGTTTAAGCTATGAACAAGCCGCTGCACTACCTTTAACCTCTGTCACCGCTTGGGAGTCTTTGTTTGAGCGATTGGAAATCTCATTGCAGTCTTCGTCCAATCAAGGTAAGTGCATATTAATTATTGGTGGAGCAGGAGGTGTTGGCTCTATAGCGATACAACTCGCTAGTAAACTGACTGGATTAACAGTGGTGGCCACAGCCTCACGATCAGAGACTAGCCGGTGGGTGCGTGATTTAGGTGCGCACCATGTTGTGAATCATCAGCAAGATCTTGTGCAACAAATGGCCGAAGTTGGTATTTCACAGCCTGATTATATTTTCTGCTGCAATGATACCGATGCATACTTCCCTGTGATGACAGAACTGATTAAACCACAAGGGCGCATATGTTCTATTGTAGAAACGATGAAGCCTGTAGAAATGAGCCTACTTAAGAACAAAAGCGCCACTTTTGTGTGGGAGATGATGTATACACGCTCTATGTACCAAACTCTAGACATGATAGAACAGCATCATATTTTGGATCGCGTTGCCAAGCTGGTGGATGACGGACAAATAAGAACCACCATTAACGAAACGCTATCACCTATTAATGCAAATAATCTTCGTCAGGCGCATGCTCGGATTGAAGCAGGTGCAGTCATCGGTAAGATAGTATTAAGCGGTTGGAGATAATTGTCATTTACTTTTAGTCGTGATGAGTTTGACGAATCAAGTAGTAGCAAGCCAAACTCTGTGTGAGCGCTTAGCGACACTTCATGATTTTGCTTAAGCCTCATTCATGAACACTGATAGCGTGATACTCAAAATCAGGTACATAATGAACTCACTCGAACAAGACATGATGTCGGTTCAAAAAACAAAACTTTGGAGATTATTATGTGGACAACACCAGCAGCGACAGAAATGCGTTTTGGCTTTGAAGTAACAATGTACGTAATGAACAAGTAATCTTAATTGTTCTTAAGTGCTACAGAACCCAGCTTAGTGCTGGGTTTTTTTATGAACTTATAAAGCAGCTCTTTTTAAAATAGAAAGTCTTGTCATTCCTATCGATTAGATTGATAATAGCAAAGAACGAACGTTTGTTCTTTGGTGGATGAACAATTTAAATAGGATATTGACATGACTGATTTCAACCAAACTCAAGCCTTTGATTTAGAAAAGCTAGGCCAGTTGCGCGATTATTTTGCAAGCTATCACTCCTTACCAAGTTATAGCTACATGCAGCAGCTTCTGAATATGCGCTCTAAAGATACCATTTCTAAGTTGATTGCACGCTTAAAGTTGATGGGTTTTCTTGACGTCGCCCCTGACAAAAAGCTAAGCCCAGGTAGAAGGTTCTTCGAGCGCCCCCTATCCAATAGCACGGTGCAAGCTGGTGCTTTCAGTGCTACGCATCACGAAGGTGGGGATTACATCACTATCGATGAGCATTTGGTTAAAAAACCATCCATTACTGAGCTAATTCCAGTTAGAGGTGATTCTATGAAAGACCTCGGCATTATGGATGGCGATACTGTAGTCGTTGAGAAAAGACCCACCGCCAATATCGGAGATATTGTAGTCGCTATTATTGATGATAAATTCACGATTAAGACGCTTGGAAAAGAAAACAATCAATTTGTATTGATTCCTGCCAATAAAGAATTTGAAACAATCCGGCCTAAAGAACAGTTTTATATCTATGGTGTGGTCGCTGGGCAGTTTCGCACTTACTAATAATATCAATTTGGTTGATAATAAATAGTGACGTCATAACAGTAGATATTGAATGCGATGAACCTATTTTATTCTGCCAAACAGCTTGCGTCTGACTATAGATTGTTTCAGTTGCGACAACAACTCGCTATTTTGTTTTGTCTGATACTAGCAATGCCTCTTAATGTGAGTGCCGAGCTTATTAGTGGGCGTGTCATCGCAGTGGCAAGCGGCGATACCATTACCATATTAAATTCAAACAACACAAAATATAAAATAAGACTGTCTGGGATTGATGCGCCTGAAAAAGCCCAACCCTATGGCACAGCGTCTAGAAAGTCGTTATCGGATTTAGTAAATGGCAAGGAAGTTGATGTAGAGTGGTTAAAGCTTGAAAAAAAACATAAGCGTGCAGTAGGTAAAGTGCTTCTAAATGGCGTTGATATCAATCTGGAGCAAATTAAATTAGGCATGGCTTGGTTCTTTCTTCATTATCAGAATGAACAGCCATCACAAGATCGTATAGATTATGAAAACGCACAAATCTCAGCAGAAGAAAAGCAAATAGGACTTTGGGTCGATAAAAACCCTACACCGCCTTGGGAGTTTAGAAAACAAGGTAGAATTAATTAGCATAAGCTGATTGCTGAAGCATGGTGTTTTGATTAAAACCCAATCATGTAATTAAAGTAAGCTGTTGTTGACCCAGTACTTTGGAATGGCAGTTGTTGGTAATAAACATCACCTAAAATACGTTGATTTTTAGACACTGCATAATAAGCACCTGCAGAAGCTACTGTTCTGGTGCGTTGAATGCTGTCGTTGAAGTTCTCAGAAGTCAGTCCACTAATGCCTGTTGAGGTGCCGGAGTATTTGTCTACGCTATGTTCTAAGTCGTGCTCAATACCCAAGCTTGCTGTTAGCGTAGCTTTAGACGTAAGAGCATAATTGAGCTTTAATCCCACTAGTCCAGTTATTGAGCGATCAGTTAGTGAGGCATAGCTTAAAGGCGTACTAATATCACTTTCAGTGTAAGAATCTTGTTTGATGGAGGTGTGGCGTAATGCAAAATAGGGACGCACCAATGTTTTATCTTTGTAACTAAATGCATAACTTAACTCACCTACATAACTTTGCGTATTCAGGTTCGTAGATCCAGTACCTAATTCTGATGTGCCAATCACATTACGAGTAGTTTTAATGTTTTTGTCTTGATAGGCATTGGCCAGTTTAACCTGATAGCCTAGGCTATTAGCATGTTGGTTCCAAACTACAAATGCACCCATCAAGGGATTCTTATTAGACACTTTGATACCTGTGGGCGCTGTGCTGTTTACATTCTGGTCAAAGAATCCACCAATACGGACATTAGGTGTGGCTTTATAACCTAATACCAATACAGCACTTGTGCTACTTGAATCTGGGTTGTCGACTGCGGTGAATCTGCCACCTCCAGAGATACACATCCCTTTAGAATCAAATAAATTACAGTCATATGTGTTCATGTTTGCAAAGTTGCTGGAGATAGCAGCTGCGTTGAAAACACCCCTTAACTTTTGGGCTGAGTTGCGAATTGAAGCTTGAGTGTCAGTCATTGATGGGCCAGCTAAAAACACCAGTAAGTCCCAACTATTCGCAAGTAATTCATTAGCAACCAAACTATAGCGATAGCCACTATATGTGCCATTGATTCCAGTTACACTAGATAAAGAACTAAAGCCTTTTAATACATTTAAGTAGCGATTTGCTGTAATCGTAGAAGCGTTAACACCAGGCACCAAAGTTGTCCCGGCATTGCCGTAAATATTGAAGGCCATTCCACCTAGTTGACTAGGTGCCGATAGTTGGCCATAGGTTGAGGGATTCTGAATAATGATGTTGTAGCTAAGCGGTAAATAACCACTAAGCGTCACTGGAGCTGATAGTGAGCCATTCTGCCCCTGCAAGTTGTTAAACACATTGATCGAAGGTATAGGAGAGGAGTTGTTTCCAATGCTACCAAAGCCACCTGTAATACTCCCGACATTGGTCAGAGAGGTAATTGTTCCCTGGTTAGAGATGCCGTATCTAACCACTCCAGTGATCTGTCCAAAATTGACGACACTGACATTTCCACCTGCCTGATTCCATAACCCCCATTGGTTATAGGTATAAATAGAGCCATTATTGACCAAGGATGCTGATGTGGAAGTGCTCAGCACAACAACTGCTCTACCATTGACGCCAAATCCCGCATCGTTAGAGACAGTGACGCCTGAATTAATAGTGACATCAGCACCGGTGTTCAGCGTGAGGCCTTTTATATTTGAACCATTACAATTTGCAGATACAACTACCGTAGAGGTGACGGTTACTCCTCCATTACATAATGCATAGGCTTGCTCTGTGTGCATGGATGCAAGAAAAGCAAACATCCAAAGATATCTACTATCTGCGTTATTTGTTAGTATTTTGATACTGGCGCCTTGACTTAAAGACAAGCTTAGCGCTTGTGTATGCATTAATGCATGAGTAAACCATTGGGTAAATCTTAATTTATTTGATAATTGGTGATTTAACTTGGACTCAATAACAGCTTGAGACTGGCTTATAGCTAACACTTGATCTTTTAAAGATATCAATTTTTCAATACTGATTTTTCTTATAGGCTTGGCTATATTACCAAATAGCTTTAACAACATGATTATCTCCGGAGATGTTGTCAATATACACTTGAATGTAATTTTCTTAATTTAATTTGGCATCTATTTAGTTGTGTGATTCAAAACTATTCGCAAAGACTACTGAAATCTAGTAGATGAGGGGGTATTAAAAGAAACACTGCCACAATAAAAGGCTGCTATGGTGCGTTAGCGCATGCGGTAACAATAGACGATAAAAAAGTGGGTCACCTGAAACAAGTGCCCACTTCTATATCTGTTTGGTGCGCCCGAAGAGATTCGAACTCCTTACCCCTTGGTTCGTAGCCAATTAATTATATATTTTCATAATATTCTTTAATGGATCAAGTTGGATGTAGTTGCACTATAAATAATAATAAAATCATATAGTTAAAAATATTTTTTGTGTAAAAACTTGTTTATTAGATTTTAGAGAGGTACACTAAAATCTAAATTACGGTGTACCCATTGGTGTACCCATTGGGAGTTTTTATGACAAGATATCCAAAGGCAGGAAAAGGTGCTCGCTGGACAATAAAAGAGTTGGATGCAATCAAAGTAGATTGGAAGAGCGACATTCTAAATGATGGTTCTGGACTAGTAGGTGAGGTTCGGGTATCAGGTGTAGGTGAGGTTGCAATTTCTTTTCGATATGGATTCAAGTGGTGCGGTAAAAAAGTTTGGCATTATTGTGGAACCTATCCAGCCGTGGACATGGCCAATATTCGCAGTGAGCGGGACGATGCTCGCGCACTTATTAAAGAAGGTGTTGACCCTAGAGCAAACAAAAAGGCTTCAAAAATTAAGGCTCAAGCTCTTATTGATGACACAATAAAAGCCGAAGAACAAAAGCGTGCTGAGGCTCTTACTGTTCAAGATTTATATGATGTATGGATTAAGGACGGTGTTGCACGAGCAGACGAAAATAAATATTTGATTCAGACATTATCCAAGCATGCACTTCCTAAAATTGGATTAATACAAATTAGGCATTTATCTGAACATGACCTCCGGGAGGTCTACAGAGCTACTATTGCGAAAGGCAAGATTGCGACTGCAGTTGAACTGTCCAAAGATATCGGACAAATGCTTCGATGGGCTGAAGAGCGGAAGCCTTGGAGGCCGCTGCTAATAGATGGTAACCCATCAAAATTAGTCGATATTGAAAAGCTATTACCGAAGGATTATAAAAAAGAGCGAGATCGACTGCTATCAGAGTCTGAAATTAAAAAGCTTAAACAAGTATTTGATGATACAGCACATGCTTATGATGTATCAGAGCATAAGTATGGAGTGGAAAGACCACTAAAGAAAGAAGTTCAATTGGCTATGTGGATATGTTTGAGTACATTGTGTCGCATAGGCGAGTTGCTCAAGGCAGAGTGGAAGCATGTTAATTTTAAAGATCGAACATGGTTTATACCATCAGAAAATACGAAGGGTACGCGAGGGAAAAAACGTGATCAGTTAGTTTACTTATCAGATTTTACATTAGATCAATTTAAGCAATTGTATAAGTTAACAGGAGATAGTCTTTGGGCTTTCCCAGCAAGGTATAAACCTGGGCATGTATGTATAAAATCAGCGAGTAAACAGATTGGCGACCGCCAGACAAAATTTAAGGCGCGAACTAGGAAGTTGAAATGTCGAGTTGAAAATAATACTCTCGCCCTAGGAGACCGAGAGTGGACACCTCATGATTTAAGAAGAACTGGCGCAACTCAAATGCAACGATTGAAAATCCATCGCGATGTAATCAACTTATGTCAGAACCATGTCATTGGTTCAAAAGTTGATCGAGTTTACTTGCTTGATGATTATGCAGATGAGAAGCGTGAAGCTTGGTATAGGTTAGGAGATTGGATTAGTTCTATTATTACTAGTAGAAAGCTTTTATGAGTCCAATTGGGGGTCTGGGAAGGCTGTGCGATGGCGCATCAAAAAATCAGACGGTCAGCCAGTTGTTTTAGCTTCCATCTGGGAGGATTTTGTTGACTGGAAAACTGGGGAAAATCATTCTTTCATTTTCTATATAAACCATTGATGCTGACGGTCATGAGGTCATTAAGCATTTTCATAAACCAGAAGATGAAATTCTTTCTGAGGTGGTCTTAGATGAATCTGAGTTTCAACCATGGCTACATGCGGTTCACGTAAAGGCGTGGGGCGCTGAATTGGATTAGGCAAGTTCCGTGAGTCAACAACCGTACTTCGGATCCTCGAAAGTTAATTATAGGTTATCAAGGATTTCCTGGTAGCCTATCAGCACAAGAAGCTTAGTAAATCTGGATAAGTAATATTACCTTACCGCTGCATTGAATTTTTCATAATCTCTTTTAACATATCCTGCATGTTTTCAGGAGTCGGATTGCTCATGGATCTAACCTGGACCAGATCTAGTTTAGCGCGCGGATAGTCAGTTCTGGAGGCCTGCTCAAGCCAATAGATTGATTTGTTAATGTCCCGATTCACGCCTTTCGCCTGGTAGTACATTTCTCCCAACTCCACCTGCGCCATAGGAAATTCTGCTTTAGCCGCTTTTGTAAGCCACTCTAGGCTCTTGGTATTATTTGAGTCGGTGCGGAGCGTTCTATTACTGCCGGTATCAGTTATTTTTCTGATGCCTTCACGGTAAGCAATACCTAGCGTGGTCATGGCAACGACATTGCCAACTTTTGCTTTATGCGTCAATAGTGGTATTTCATCCGGAGTGAGATGTTTTACCCGCTGCGTGACCTCCCAGTCTAATTGCGACCAGTCTGATGCGGAAAACTGCTGATAAAAATCATTATTCGGGTTTTTAATACCTGATTCCATTCCACGCGATGAAACGGTTGTTGACGCTGCAGGATATTTTATTTTCTTTGCCGCCACCATCTGTACGCCGGCAGGAGGAATAAAGTAGAAGTTATCTACCAATGATGATTCATACCAAGGCTGCTGGTCATCGTAGGTTTTTTTGCGCACAACGTCGGCAACCTGCTTAAAAACAGCCTCTACTGCTATGCCGGGCTTACTCATCTCATCAGCAAGCGTTGAAGTGTAAAGACTATGCGCAATGCCCTGTCCATCTGCTGCCAGTTGCCCGGGAGCGGTGGAGTAAGCGATCAAGGTTCCTTTAGGGGTATTTATTTTCGCCAAGCCCATATTGGAAAAATTGCGGTATTTGGATGGCGCTACCGGCTGGAATGGATTATTACGGCAGGCATCCAGCACTACGATATTGACGGAGGAGCGAGCGTTATTTAATCCATCCAGCATGGCCTTGAGTGGATAAGCTTTCGTTTGTACGCCGCGTTCACTGGTCATCACCATGTCCGTTGGTATCAGGTAATTTGAACCACCGATTTGCACGCCGTGGCCGGCATAATAAATTAAAGCCACCGCGCCAGTGGGTAACTGTTCATAGAAATGTCTTACTTCTGCATAAAAATTTTGGCGATTGAGGTCACTTAGCTGTTTGATGGAAAACCCCAGTTGCTTCAACGTGTTCGCCATCAACTCAGCATCCTGGGGCGGATTCGTGAGCGGATTACTGGCATAGTTGCTGTTGCTGATGATTAATGCCTGTAATGGCATGGTCGCACTTTCTGCGGCTTGTACCGGTATCGTCAATGCCAATAGCAAACACAGGCATTTAAGCCCCAAACCCCACATACAGGTTAAAGGTCTGGAACGCATTATCGACCCTTGTTAGCTTGAGTAGTTACTGCATCGTCTAACAGACCTGAATCCAGCAGTGTGCGCTTTATTTGTTCAGTTTTGTCAGGCTCGTCTAAAACAATCCATAGTTCGCCGGTTTCAGATGGCCCCGCCACAACACGACAACCAGTTTGTCTCAGTAAAACTGCCAGTTCAGTGAAATTGGCTTGGGGATTCACAGTGATTTTTAGATTAGGAACAATCTGCACCTGATTTGAAAGTCCGCGGTATTGAACTTCTGGCGCAGATAGCTGATATTGTGCCAGCAGAATGGACTGTATGACAACGACAGAAGCAGCGATTGCAAAGGCTGGCGTAAAGCCCCAGCTTTGACAGCTTAAACGGATACGTTCAATCAAGCTTGGGCGCTTCTGAAGTAAATGATAGGCATCGAGCAACTCAGCCAGGCCCGCATTAACCGCACGGTTTGCGCCCGTTTCCTTGACTGCAGATTGCAAAGCTTTAGCGAAACTGATTTCAGTTTGCATTTGTGGATGGCTCGCAAGATATTGCTGCATAAACGCTGTGTCATCAGCATCTAAGGTTTGGTTGATGTAAAAAGGCAGCAACTCCTCAAAGCGCATGCGTTCAGAATCAATATGTGCCATTCGACACCTCCTTACCTAACGCACGCTCTACGCATTCTTTAATTTTAATTCTGGCATGAAACAGTCGCGTTTTAATCGTATTAACCGGGCTGCTCTGAAGCTGCGCGATGGTTTCTAATTTTTCCTCCGCGTAATAGGCAAAGTGCATAGCCTCTTGCTGCACGCTGGGTAATCTATCGATACACGCTCTCAACACCTCACTCAATTCTTCCTGTTCCAGCATATTTAATATATTTCCGTTTTCATCGGGAATCTGCTGTATCACATCATCATCCATTTCCTGTTCCTCTGGGCGTCGGCCACGCTTGCGCCACCAGTCGCTGGCCTTATGACGGGCGATAGCGCATAGCCATGTCGAAAACTTGGACGTACCGTCATAACTTTGCGGTTTGCGACACATGGCCATAAAAGTATCGTGAAGAATTTCTTCAGCGGCAGCCTCATCCGACACCTGATGACGAATAAATGCAAACAGACTGCGATGGTAGTGCAAATAAATCCTCTTGACTGCTTGATCGTCCGATTGGGCAATACGGTTCAATAAATTAATGATTTCTTGCTGAGGCAGGTCATTCATGATGTTTAGTATTGTTTTTTTATTAGTTCAATTATGGCACACAGTGCTTAAAACACACGCATGTACAAAATATGATAAATAGAAATTGAACCGATTGACTGAACGTGACGATTAAAGGGGTAACAAATTGAATTTGAGTGTTGCTAATGATAATTACAACCAAGTTAGAGGTTTATTTAAATGGATGTAAATAAGTATTAATTGAAACCCGAATAGATTGACCAATGTTTATTTTTGCTATTAGTATACCTACGTCAGCATTAGGGAAATGCTGAATTACATTCCTTAGACTGTTTCTCTATGTCTAATCGAGCAAATAAAAACTAAAAATAATGGGCTTTTCATGAAAAACTTAAATCGTTGTCCTGGCCGGATTTCGGCTGCTTCACCCTCTAAATTGGCTGTTTGGTCATGCGTTTATTTCCAGTAGCTTAAAAAATAGTTACGGAATAAATCTTAACTAGCACCTCAATTTTCCTGAACTCAGGAATTGAATCTAATTTGCCTGCACTTCCACCTTTATTTTTTATCGGTTGGATAAGTACGTCCAGAAAGCATTCTATGTTGATCTAGCAAAGGCCGTGGTGCAGATTTTTTAATAGATGTGGTGTGAAATCTTTTATAAAAATAAGGAATGTAAATATGAATCTATCCAGAATTGCCGCTTTACTTGCTCTGCTGTTAAGCAACACTGCCATGGCAGAACCTAGTTGGGATAAGTTATTTAAGGCAGTTGGTGAGGTGATTGAAAATCGCGCCAAAAACAACCAGCAGCAAGATGCTGCTAATAATACAGATCCTAGCACGCAATCCACAACTGCTGATGCTGGCCAATCTACAGAGAACCTAAACAACTCAGGGCCGCTGGCACTTGCGCCCTCAAGCCGATCATTAGAAAGAACACTTAAGCTTGCACCTACTGATGCTAGTAAATATACATCCGCAAGCTTTTTTGTTACACCTACAGGCAAGCTTGTGGTGTGGGGGAGCAACAAAGATGTGAGGCTTGGGTTATCTGAAGCAAAATATACGACTTCTGCCGGGATAACCGAGTATGAATATCAAGAGTTTTACGACAAACCCGTGGTACACCCTGCGTTTGATGATGCGGTATCAGTTGATACCTGTGAAAATCGCACAGTCGTGCTTACCAAAAAAGGTGAGGCATGGATATTTGGCAAGGGAGCGTCAATTATACCTGCTACGCTTGCGCCCACAAAAATACCGGGGGACGGCTACATTGAGGCAAGGATAACTTGTTTTCACGCGAATCATGAGTGGATCAACTTACTGAAAAACGATGGCACTTTCTGGCGTTTGGGCGGCGAAAAAAATACTATCCTTATGGGCGACCCCTCTATTCAGCCTGTTAAGGTAGCTTCTGGCGTTAAGGCATTAAGCACGGTGAGCTCTCACTTTCTTTTATTGATGAATAATGGCGAGGTTGCTGCCCTTGGTCGAGATGTTTACCAGGGCAAAAATATAAAAATGTCATATGCCGGTAAGGATGCATTTCCGCTAATAATGAAATTCCCTAAATTAAAAGATATTGTTCGCATAGACGCTAACAGTACCGCATCACACTTTACTGCATATGCAGCTAACGGCAGTATTTATGAAATGCCATTACAAACCAACGGTGTCAATGCATCTAATGTTTCTCGACTTGCGAATGGGCGTGAAATTGACTTTAAGACCGTGCCGCCTAGAGAAACTGTTGATGAGATATATATTAATAACAAAAGAGTAGTGAATGCCTTGAGCTATTCTTTGCCAATGTTATTACCAACTGAGTTGACCAACGCTAAAAACGTTTGCTATTTTAAAGGCCAAACGTTATACGGACTCATGCTGGATAACGCAGGTGCGGTTAGTGTGTGGGCACCAAGATACAACAGTCAAAAAAATAAAGCATTTAAAGGGCTGGGGGTGGTTCCTGGTAAATTGATACCACAACAAATCCCTTCGCTCTCGAATATTGAAGAAATCAGTTGTGGCTATCATCACTTTGCTGTCAAAACCAAAACTGGCGATATCAGTTTTTACCAAATCCACGAAGATAGTTTCTTACAACCGGTCTTAAATTTGAGCCTCAAGCCTGAGCCAAACAAAATGAATTTTCTGTTCAATGAAAATGCTGAGTTTTATAAAACCAACTAACAAACGTAAAACTATTTTTGTAGCAAACAGCAAGTTAAATTAAACAATAAAAGGGGAAAGTAATGCGTCGTTCAACATCTTATTTATTAGCACTAGTAATAGCAGGTGCATTCGTTGGCTGCGGTAAAAATGAAGGTGGAAGTGAGCAAGATAACAGTGATAATGATCAAAGTTACATAATAAAACAGCCTGAAACGCAAGCAGAGAGGGAAGCAGCAGAGGCGGCTAAAAGTCCAGAAGATCAATTAAAGTTGCTTAAAAAACAAGTTAAAAAAGCACGCGCTAACTTGGATTGCCCAGCAAAGATTGAAGGCAAGCGCGCTGAAGGAGCGCCTGTTGATGATATTCAAGGGGTGCGGCTAGGCATCACCTACAATGAAGCAGTTAATTCCGTGCTTTGTTCAAATGAAATGTTAACACTGTTGAGTGACACACCGAATGGTTATCGAGTGAACCACTTCGGGTTGGGTGAAAGTATGAGAGACGGATTTAAAGCAAATTTACCAATAGTGATTGATTATGGGAATGAGCATAATAACTATAAGCAGACATACTCTAGCGATGTAATAACAGATTGGGAAGTTACTACGGTTGGTCTACCAAAACAAGAGTATGTAATACTAATTATGCGAACTGAATCATATAGGAATGACAAAAAACCTAGTTTGTCAGCAGTTGAAAAAGCGCTGATAGATAAATATGGCAATCCTACTAAGCGACAGGATCGCAGCGATGAATTGGGACTATCATGGGCATACGATACTTTGGGGCGTCCCGTTGTAGAAACCTCTCCACTCTTTGGAGAGTGTAATGATACTTATCCTAGTAGCGAATTAAAAGAGAACTGTGGTCTTGTTATTACAGCGATAGTATCACGTGAATCTACAAATCAGGCGTTAGCTCGTAGCTTGAAAGTCATTGTAAAAGACGGTGCCAATGGGAATGCATTATTTCAGCAGACAGAGCAAAAGTATCGTGAAATGGACGAGGCTAAACGTGCTAAAGAGTTAAAAGATGCAGAAAAAAACTCTACCGCTCCTCAACTGTAAGATATCACCATGAAAATATACATATTAATTGCATCAACAATTCTTCTGTTAAGTTGCGGTAAAACTGACAATCCGGCAGGCAGCACCAGTGCACCTTCTACCAATAATACAATCGCGCCATCTGCAAGTAGTGCAAATGAAGGTGCAGGTAATGCTAATGCTAAAAGTGGCATTGAAGGGCGGCAAGGTGAGCTTGCAAGCCCTAGTGACAGCAGTATTGTCTTCTTATACTACAGCCTGGCAGGTCTAAAACCACCTCTGGAACGTTGGGTAGAAAACGATGCTCGTTTACTTCAGGCTCCGGCACCAGACAAGGCATTGCGTCGGCAGGAATTGCAAAATGAGTATGAGCTTGGGTCAAAGTCTGTAAATGGCATCGGCACGATTCGAGTTTCACTGAATAGTGCCAATCTCAGCGAGTATGACCCCACCTATGGCGAGTTCACCGTTGGCGCGATATCTCCAGGCTCACACTTAGCCTACAGCGCGTTTAATCAAAATATCAAAATACAATTCGCCAATGCAAAAACTGTGCAGTTATGGCGCGTTACGCCAGAAGAAGCGCAGATTGTGCGTGACAAGCTTGGGCGATATGCATCTGCATCAATTGATTTAGAGCTGAAAATTATAGGTGTTCAACCGGAAACTAACGGTGGGACGATTATGGCAAATATCGTTGAATATGAATTACGCGATAACATCAAAAATACAGTTATTGGCCGTATTAAGCCTGAAATTAAATAAGTATTCTTCATCCCCCACTCAGTTGGGGGATGAACTGTCAGCTGCCATTAAACCAATCAACTAGCTGCGACAAGAGTAGCTGGCATAATCAGCATTCCTTTGCGCTACTCACCAAAAATTGCTTGCAATTATGGTGTGTTCAGATTCGCCTAGTTATTAAAAAAATCAAGGATTAAATGAGCTTTTTATCAACGCCGCTTCAGCAAACGGACGCTGACTTTGCTTATATTGAACTCTTTTCCCATTATTTAATTGATAACTTGTCGCTGTATATTTCATATGCAGATTTTGTTCATCGATGCGAGTAATAGTAAGCTCGCCATTCGTACACTTTTCCGGTCTATTGGTAATCATTTCTTCAAATGATGCGGTATTGGCATCAACATTTTTGATTGTCCAATACCCACTGCAATTTAAAGACGGATAGCTGACTCTGAACTGATTATCAGTCACGTCGAGTTTCATCGTCCAAGAGCTCCCATTCTCACCTTTCCCTTGGCCCGCCCAAGATCCATCTAGCCAAGCCCCATTTTTTGGAGTAACTGATTTTTCTTGAGTGGCATTTGCTGCATTACGTTGAAAAGCATTGTTTTCTGCTCGCGATATCTGATGGGGCAGCACGTACCAGAGTACGCAGATCAGCAAGGTTGCCGGTAAAACTACCAGCCAATTTCCCAGATTACTGCGGCCGGATTTTTTTGCTGTTGCTGCCAGCCATTTTCCATGGTGGGTCTGACTCATGGCATTACTAAATTGTGTTGCCATAGTGCGGTGGAAGAACAGCCACCCTAATGCCACTGTTATTGATCCTGATATAAAAGCCCAACTGGATCCAGCAAATGCCCAAGCTATAAGATTAACGCTTAGTGTAGCCAAAAGCAGCTTCCACCAAAACTTTTTCGCCAACCGAAAATAAATATGGCGCAATGACGCCAAGATACTGCGATTAATTCTTGCTGCAAACTCTGGCGACATCATGTGGGAAATTGAATCCGTATTTTTTACACTGAGTTCAGCATCCAGTGCATCCGCATTCACTTCAGATGCAACAACGTTTTTCATGGCCTCCAGAAGATGGTCTATCCGCGTTGCAGACAATCCATCATCCGAACATTCCAAAAGCGTTTTTTCCAGCAAAGTAAGATCTTGCTCCACCAGATGCTCAATTACGCCATCAATTGATAGCCAGCGAAGGTCCGAACCATAGGCCACGAGTTTAAACAGGCTATCTCCGCAATTAACATTAAGTTTGATTAACTCAAACTGGCCGTCGTAATTAACGCTGACATTATGGGATGGCGTTCCTTCAATGATTGCGCTGCGATAGACGAATGACTCTGAAATTGGCGGTAAGCCATGCACACCTTCTTTATTTGCAGCAGTAGCTGCGTCTTCATGACAAGTATCTGGCATGCTCAGGGCATATGAAGGGTTGACGTTTACATCTACCCAAGAGGCTGTGCCAGCTTCTTTTGATCCTGCACAAGTACTGCATATAAGATCACCGAGCCCAGAACATGTACGACAGATAATTTTCCCTGTAGCTGAGCACGTTTCACAGCGAATTTGTGCTGTACCTGAACATTTTATACATTGTGTTTTACCATACATGCAACCGTAGGCAGTGCACGAAACGTAAACTGTTCGGTTGGTCGTTCTATATTCCGTATATGAGCCGTTCCAGAATGACTCTTGATAGGTTTCTATTTTTGAAACCTGACCGGTACCGCTGCAGTATATGCAATTGACTTTGCCCCCGTAACATCCGTAACCGTCACAACGCACATATAGCCCGCCGTGGCAGTTCCAGCAAGTTTCCTTACAGGTACCATAACAGTTATAACACTGAACCCTGCCTTTACCGCTGCAGCCTCCACATTCAAACAGCGCCCAATGCTTTCTGGCATAAGGCAACATCGTGCCCGGTTGAATCAAGTTATATTTAGTCTCTGGCTTTTCAGTAGTTTCTTTTATTTGCTTGGCTGCAAGTTCCAGCCGCTCCGACTGTTCATCTTCTGCGGCCTGTGTAGGGTTTTCGGCTCTGGATTTTTCAGATGCGTCTTGAGATAAAAAGAATCCTGTAATATTTTCGGTGGTAACGTTTGCTTTAAGCTGGTAATCCACCTGTATACCGTAGGGCTGATGAACTTCTTCATCACTCGCTAACTGCACCTCTTCTGGCTCAAATCGCGTTTTGTCACGGATAAGTCCGCGAATATTATTAAAAACTTTTTTTGAAGAAGATTCAGGAGATTCTTGCGTGCTTTCAGAATTGTCGATAGTCATTGTTCTTATTTTCTAATATTTTTCATATTGTGCTACGCGAATGCTGTGACTAAAAAGTTCTTTAACGATGTTGCGGGGTGTTTCTAAACCCCGTAAGCCATGTTGGCTGCTTCACCATTTTTATCGTCAGCAATAGTTAATTCCATTTAATGGCATAACTAATTATTATGCTTTCTCTACAGATAAGACAAAACGCCACTGATCACCCGATTTTCGATACATCGCAGAACTAGCTTCTACCTGACCTATTTCACTCAATAAATTAGTTAATTTTGTGATTACTTTACGACAGCCAATATTACTTATTGTAACCAGCAATTTGCCACCTTTCTTCAAGAATGGTGCTACTTTATCAATAAACTCAATAACAGCTTCACCTTGATAATCAATCGCAATTTCGTTGTATTCTTTTTTATCTAAAAGCATCGGCTCACAATGTAACAAAGGAGCATTAAATATAATGAAATCAAACTGTTCATTTGGTATCTTATCAAGCAAGTGAGACTTTACTACTTCTACTTTCTCGCTAACACCTAGATGATTCACATTATCCTGAGTACAAGTAAGCGCAATATCACTAATGTCAGAAGCCACCACTCGTGCAGCTCCTAATTTCGCGGCAACACAAGATAGCGCACCCGATCCACATCCAACTTCAAGAAGGCTTGAGTCAGGCTTAAATAAGCTAAAAAGAGCGTCTCCAATAAAATGAGTTGAAGACCCATCAATTGGGTGATATACCCCATCCGTTGATTTAATTGGATGCCCATAAAAAATTGATACAACCTCTTTTTTCTGTTTTTCTATGAATTCCAAGTGCGATTCCATGACACTTTCCATATCTGCTAACCAAAACTTATCTTCCAGCCACCACCAATTCTCACGCAATTCATTCCCCTTAAAATCTAATAAAAACCACAATATTGTTATTGATTAATTTGCAATCATACTTTATTTATAAATTAATCGTCATAGATCAACAATTGGTTCAATCTGATAACTTTGTTTCTTGAGGAATTAGGTTAGTTAATTTTTATGTATCAGCATTCAAATTTCTTATAAATGAAATTTTTAAACAAATTGAACCAATTGTTGATCTATGACGATTAATTGAGTGATGTTACTAGTCAAAGATCATTGTGGTTGGTGTAACTATGTATAGGGGTTATTGGGCTGCAATAACATTACCGCCTTAACGGGTATGTTGACCAATGTTTTATGTATAAGTTAATATGGAGTTGCAATTTGTATCAAATTGTAAAAATATATCTCATTCTAGACTTTCATTTCAGTCTAATTGAGCGATTAATAACTATAAAAAAAGAGTTCCTCATGAAAAATTTCAATATCGATTTTATCGATGATCTAATCTTTGTAGATGGTTGCAATGAGCTTTATATTCCCAATACAAACTCAATGCGATATTAACTCTAGATACATTTCAAATTCCTAGTGTAATTAATAGCAAATGCTGGAAGATGAAGTCGACTCGTATTTCTATGCATTGCAACTTTGGCTCTGACATTAATATTTAGCCGTTGTAGTAACAAACGCTTAGTCGCTCATAAATTTTTTAGTATGAGTAAAGAATATTGTGAAGAAAACAGCGGTTAGCAGTTTTTAGCATTAACAGTACTACATTAAGTAATAATTAATAATAATGAGGAATATATGAAGAAAGTACTTATAATGCGTCCGATTGTGACGGCACTTATTTCAGCTTTGGTATTGCAAGGCTGCGCGACTCAAGGTCAAGGAGGAGTAAGCTCGATAGGTGAATCACTAAAACAGACTTTCAATAATGATGACCCATGTGCGAACAGTAAACGTAATATTGGAATAGCCGCTGGAGCTATTACGGGTGCTGTGATTGGTGCTGTTGTTTCTGGCGACAAAAATCGTGGACTCGGCGTGATTATAGGTGCTCTCGCTGGTAGTGGAATTGGAGGGTTAATCGGTCATGAGATCGATAATCGTCAATGTGAAATATCAAAAGTTCAAAAAAAGTATGCTGCTGATATTCAGATGACACCTTTGACTGCTGAAACTCCAGCTCCTATAGTTTCGCAAACTGACACAAATGGAAAGCAGAAAGCGCTAATTTCACAGCCTCAGCAGAATTTAGGTTTATCTGTTTCTGTGGTCGATAATCTTGAAAAGTCCCAGTTTGCAAGTAACTCTGCCGATCTTCAACCGGGCGCTAAGGCAATGTTCTCCGAAATTGCACATACTTATGCGCTGCCTAAGGATGAGACCAATAAGGAATTAGCCGAGGCTCTCAAGTCAAGGCATGTTTTATTAATCGGACACACTGATGATACTGGTAATAGTAAGCTGAATGCTGAGTTGTCTGAGAGACGTGCAAAGGTGGTCGCCAGATTATTTAAAGATGCAGGCGTTCCAGAAGGACAGATATTTTATCAGGGGGCTGGTGAAACTCTGCCAATAGCTGATAATTCTACGGAAGAAGGTCGTACTAAAAATCGCCGGGTAGAGATTGTAGACCTTAATGATGAAACTTCATTTAAAACCTATCTAGCTAATCGTCGCCCTGATACTACATTTTATCGTCCAGATAGTAATCCCCGTCAAGTTGCATCTGAAGACAAACGCATGAGCCGTGAACAACGTTCGTCTAAGTCGGTTGCCTCTACTTCCAAACCCAACAAATCCAAAACTGGAAGCAGTGTTACTGCAACAGCACAAGCATCATCTTCGCCAACTACGCCATCGACAACTGTGGCTTCTGTAGCGCCTTCGGCACAACAAAAAAACAAGGTTTCTGGAAAGATTCTGGATTTTGGCGGAAAACAATTCTCATCAAGTGCTGCTAAGGTCAATGCTGGTGATCTTGTGCCAACAAGCCATTCGTTCTCTTTAATTAGCGAAGCGCAGGCTAGTGATATCGGTCGCATTGAGACATGTAACGTTGATCGTCCTCGCAACTCTGGTCTCGTTAAGTCACTCAAGGATGGTTCCGAATACAAGACGTCTGAATTCATGCCAGGTATGTACGGCCGAACATGGTATGACATGGTGGGTGGAAACATGGTGGTGTTGAATAAGGTTTCGGTTTTGCGTGAAGGCGCTGTGCCTGCAAACAAACCAGAACTCAAGGTGTATTCAAATTATAAGTCGACAGGTAAAGATCCTAAACCTGACGTATTCCTGAACCCTGATGTAAATACCTATCAGACCAGCAATGGCCTGCTATATCGTGTATTCGCCAATGGTGATCATGGCGTCCAGTGCATGGATATCCTGATACCACTTGAAAATGTACACACTGCAAAAGATGGCAAACTTGTCTACGGCAATGGGGCCGAGTTTGTTTCTGATTTCAAACCAAAAATTAAGAATTAAGGAGCAATAATATGCTTGAATCAATCAAGTCGCTGTTTGCCACCGCGCCAGTTATGGCGTGGTCTATTGTTTGGGTCTTGGTGGCCGCCGTTGTGATCGCCGTCATGTGGGAAAAGGTCCGTTGGTGGTGGATGAACACCTGGATGAGTTTTCCTGTCATTGGGAAGATCGCACGGTACGCCAAGGATACCAACGAAGCGCAAGGCCATGAAAACTGGCTCAAATCCGAACGTGCCCTGTGCATGGAGTACAAGCAGTTTGTGCCGGCCATGAGTGTGCATGAATATAATGAAAGTGTTGAATACTTGGTTCTGGCCGGCGATAATGGCCGCCGCCATATGCCTGGCTGGCTGTGGCCAATCATCATGCTGATGGTATTCGTGGAAGCCATGGGTTTCAGCTATGTGCTAGCTGGATTCACCATCCCAGGAGCAAGCGAAAATGTACAGCAATATGGTGCTTACGGTATCGCTTTCCTAATCTCAGGACTGCTCATTTTTCTGACGCACTTTTCAGGTCATGAACTTTATAGGAACAGCAAGATTAATGAATCTCGATCTGAGTGGCAGCAGGCCGGACGCAAGCGTGAATTGAAGTCTGAGACGGTTCCGCTGTCCAAACCGCAAAACATTGATGCCGACTATCCTGAATATACTCGTCGCATCAACCGTATCGGCACAAGCGTTGCCAGCTACAAAGTGTCGATCGGCACGGCAATTTTGGTTGCATTGATTGCCATCGGCGCTACATATGTGCGTGGCCAGGTACTAGAAAAGATGTTGACTGCAGAGGTTGTAAGCCAGACTACGAAGATAGAGTCTCAGGCAGCAGCTTCATCTGATGGTCTAGATATGTCGGAGGTATCACTCCCGGCTGCAGATCAGGCTTCTGACAATAATGCCCAAGTTAAGGCTATTGATGATAGCACCAGTAATGATCGCCATGGTGGTTGGGTAACCTTCATTATCCTAGCAATTATTTTTTCCGCCCTCCAGGCATTGGGCATCTACTTTGGTTTTCATTGGGGATTTGCTGGTCAGAACAGCGATATGGCATTCAAGGCTATCGGTAGTGGAAAATTCGGCTCCTATCACGGTGTTACGAATTACTACAATTATGTTGCCGATGCTGCCCAAGCAAAAATGGAAGAGTTGCAGCAGCGCATGATGGAGTATATATCCAACTCTGGCACCAGTAGCCGTCAGGCAGGCAAGCATACCTTCCGAGATTTTATGCGGGAGGAGCGTGAGATTGAAGAGGCTGCAGATAAACCAACAGTGCGGACTCCGGTAGCTACACCTGCGGCAGTAGATGCACCGCTTGATCTCGTAACGGCGCTGCGTCAGATTGAGTCTCTGGGAAATAAGGACGACAAAAAGATTTTCATTGGGACATTGCCTGAATCCCTTCAATTAGAAGTGAAGGCTTCTCTTAAGGCGGCAAAGGAAAATGAAAAGGCAAAGGCTGCGAAACTTGATGAAGAGTTGGAGGATCTGCTGTGATGAAAAAATTGATTATCGCAATAATGCTGATGGCATCAGGTGCCGCGATGGCTGGAAGTCAGAATGCGATTCCGACTTGTTTCTCAGACAAGCTCCAGCCCCCGAAAGGGACTGGAGTCGACACTGAGTTGTTCGTAGTCATCGATCAGACCACCCCGTTTGATACAGGATTGAAGCAGTCTATTGCCAACAATATCAAACCGTTTCTGAAGGCAGGCAATGCCATTTCTGTAATACAGTTCTCTGCGTTTACTCAAGGACACTATACCGACGTCCTAGTTTATGCAAAGCTGGATCCAGAGTTGCCACATGATATGCGCAATGATGTTTCCAAGCCTGTCCTTTCAAAATTTGATCAATGCCAATCTGGTCAGCCACGCATGGCTGGTCAAGTTGTTGGCGGAGCGCTTAAGGCTGCCTTTGGAACCAGTAGCAATGCTATTGATAAATCAGACGTGCTGGGAAGTATGAAGGACATCTCGGCCAAGGTACGTCAATCGATAGCAAATCGCAAGCTTGTATTGCTGGCATCCGATATGCTTGAAAATTCCTCTGTTTCCAGCTTTTACGCCAAACAGGCTGCGCGCGAGATTGATTCAGCAAAAGAGCTAGATCTAGTCAAGAAGAACGATCTGTTTGGTGACTTCGGTGATGCAGAGGTTTATGTAATTGGCGCCGGTCTCTTAGCTGATGATGCTAAGGCTCCAAAAGGCATTTATCGCTCACCGCAGATTATGCGGGCACTTAGTACTTTTTGGCGTGAGTGGTTTGCTAAGTCACATGCCAAGGTGATTGATTTTGGTCAACCGGCATTGCTGAATCCAATTCACTAAGTGTATTGATCAACGCATAATCGTTTAGAAAAGGCTTGGTGACGATGCCTAATTAATCGTCACAAATCAAAATAAGGGATGGGAATGGAAAGCAAAGTTACTACTGAGATGGTCCAAGATTCAAAAAATGTTGCATTGTTGACTTGGATTGGCACAATTTTTTTTGGTTTTATTCCAAGCTTGATTGTTTATCTAGTTAAAAAAGATGACACGTATGTTCAAGAGCAAGCTAAAGAGGCACTGAATTGGTCTATTACTGCATTTATTGGATATATCGTTGGATTGATCTTAACTGTTATTCTAATTGGTGTAGTGGTGATGATGGCTGTTGGAATTTGCCATCTTGTTTTTTGTATCATGGGGGCTGTTGCTACATCAAACGGTAAACCTTTCAGATTACCCTTTGCAATACGTCTTATTAAATAGGTGTTTTGAGGTTGAGTGACAAGAAGGTTGCTCAACTCTTTTAGGTGGTAGTTTGTAATATTTATATTTAAAAGATCAAGTAGCAATCAATTCTCAAGAAAGCTAGACCAGTCTATTAGACAAAAAAGCTTTATTTTGTAGGGGATAGTTTTCCATTGGCTTAGTATGCAACCTATAGAATCTGACTTTTACATGTATTACTCCCTACTGAAATTTTTTAGGCTCACAGCAAGAAACTGTATCTGCATTAGAATTATAAATTTGCTAGTGGTCGCCGTTGTAGTGTGAGCAGGTCCGAAAAAGAGAAACTTACCGTAGCTTGACTGGCGCTTTCTTCTTGGCTTCTTCAAGCCGTTCCGTTTCCTTCGCGTCTATAGTTTCCGCTTTATTCAGTCCGGTCTGCAGGAGTTTCGTCATGTCGATATCTATCAGACTGCTACGCGGCGAGGCTGTTGTAGATTTTGTTGGAGATTCAGCTTTTTTTTCTTGCTTTTTCGAGATCATATCATTTCACTTAATCATGCCTTTTTGTTATAGAAAACGAAGATATTGTACTGAGTTTTATTGACATTTTTTAACATAAGTTGACTCCCCACGGTTTGGTAAGCCGGTCTATTTTAATTGAAGATTTCTATTAGTAATCCACTAATTCAATTTGACCACGGCTGTTGATAAACCGGTTGTAAGCATCAATCTTTTCCAGTTCAAGCTTGAATTTTCTGTTTTCATAGATCTCGGTGCGTAACCAGTTCGTCTAATTAGCCAGATCAGTCTGAGCCACGGAGCCGTTCCATGTTTTACGTTCGTCATCCCATCGGTAACCACGTTTTTTCAACTTGTCCTTGTTGTCGAACTGGGCATTGAGAGCCCATATCTTACTATTCGGGGATGCGCGCTTTTGCCAGTAGTGCTTTCATGACTTTTACCCCAGATACCGGTTAGATCGGATTGCAGGATCTCAAGTAATGCATGGCAATCTACGGCATCCTCGATGCCCTGCATAATGGAACCCATAGCGATATTGTGATTCAGATGTGAAAAGGTGGATATTGACGAACCGCTTTAATCACATGGTATGCAGCTAAAAACTGATGTTTGGCATAAAACTCTGGATCATTCAAATTAACCGAATGAAAAAGTTTCTCCATCGCCATTGCCGCTTCACCATTAGGCTCTAGTAGGAGAATGTTTATTAATTGAACAAAGTCTTCCCAATGTCCCTTGCTGAGTATTTCATCTATTCGTGCAACGGTGAGTACAGTGTTTTCTTTTTGAATAAATCGAACGGATTCCATAAGACTTTCTTTAAACAGTATTGTGAGCTAAGTCGTTCTTAATAATTATGCTGCGCTTAGAAACTATGGAGTGCAGGGCAATTTTTTATTGAAGAAATTATCCTTATTCTCTTGGCCTGCCATATCTATGCCTTGCTATAGGCACGCCTTCTTCATTGGTTTCATATAACGTAAAGCCTTCATCCTTAAATATGGCGGCTCTCATATCCTCATCCATGTCTTCAATAAACAGAGTCATACCATCTTTTGTGATTTCCAAGAGATTTACATCATCTTTGATGTCTATTAATGGGCGGTCTCTGTATATGGAATTGGCCTGAACAATAAAAACAACTTCACCATTTTTTGTTAATAAAACAAAATATTCTATTGGCTGCCTTGAGTCATGGCTTGCCGCAGCATTCTGGCTTATTGGAGTATTCTGGTTTATTGCAACATGCTGGCTTAGAATTTTTGTAGTATCCGTTAACTCAATGCCACACATTCCGCAAAATTTATCTGTTTCATCCAATCGATTTCCACATGCTGCACATATCATTCTACTTAACATATTAGACTTCCTTATTTAGTTATTCTTTGTGAATATATTTTCATAAACTGCTTAGCAGGGAATGTACGTTTAGGATTTTTATTCGAGCAAATTTCTTTTATGAGGTAAATCCAATGCTTCTTGTCTGAGCATTTGCTCTTGGTCTGGATATATGGCTAGCTTTTAAACGAATAATTGCTGGTTTACTTTCCGGAGTAAACTTTCTGAGCGCGTTTAGCATAGCATCTTCTAAAGTGCGTTTAAGCTCACGACCTGACTTTGTCGCTTCGGCTAACTGGCTTACCACATTATCATCTAAGGCAGGAGAAAAAATGACGTTATAGCCGGACTGTGCGAGAAGTTCCGAGTAGGTTGTCTGCACCATGGCCTTTCTGCCTTCAAAATCAAGTTCCGGTATATTCAATATGATGAAGCGACTAAGCAAGGGGGCTGCTAATCTATCAATACTGTTTGCAGTGGCAATAACAGAGCTATAGCTTAAATCCATAGGGATATTTAGAAATTCATCTTTGAAGAATTTTGCTGTATCTGGCTCAAGTAAAAGCAGCAGCGCATCTAGCGGGTTGCCTCTTTCAGAAACGCCAGCCTTATCTATTTCATCTAACATAAAAACAGGATTCGCATAGTCTGATGCTGCCATGGTAGATGCAATGATGCCAGCATCAGCTGACTGCCAATATTTACTTAGCCCTAACATTTTGACGTTATCTGCTATACCTGCTAATGAAATATCGCAGAACGGCAATTTAAGTGCCTCGGTAACTTTACGCATAAATCGTGTTTTACCTGTACCAGGCGGACCTACTAAAAGCATTGGCGGCAACTTGGCTGGCATACCAAGTAAATATTGCGCATTTAAATGTTTCAATATGATATCTGCCGCTTCTGACATATTGGGCTGCTTACTGTGCAGTTTGGTAATTTCCTCAATCGATGCATCCAGGGGCGGGCGCAACGCTTTCAGATGTGAAATTGCTTCAAGATTCTGTATTCGGTTGCTGACGTGATCTTCAAGTTTCTGTAATGATAGTTTTTTATATTCATTGAACGAAACTACCCTTACCTGTATTTGAGACGCAATCAGATGCCTCGACAACAGATTGATGTGCATCTTATTGCTGGATTTTTTTGGTTCACTGTCCGGCTTTATCGCTGGCAAAGAGTCAATTTGCGGCAGATCAAAATTTGAGTCGTTTTTTTGAGCAGAAGATGATGTGTTTGCTAGAGTGGTTAACTGATTTTTTTTCGAGGTATTTTCTGTTTTTGAGTTATTCTGCTTGAAATTTTTTGACCAGTATCCTTTTACTTCTGACCAGGCCGGGTGTTGTGTGCTGAATGTTCTTGTGAATTTTTGCGCCCAGCTTAGAAAGCTATGTTTATCATAATTTGCAGCGTATAACTCTAGTATTTTGCAGTACAGTAAATGCTGGTCGGGTTCTTTTTTAATGGCATTGGCAAGTATTGTTACCGCTTCATCAGTCTTGTTTAGCAAATAGCATTGCTCAGCTTCACTAATGATCTGAAGTGCAGATTCGTAAGTTTGAGATGTGCCTAGAATAGGTTGTTTGCTGATATTTTTATGCTGTGTATGTACCATCTGCTATCTCATCTATTCGATATACTTTATTAATCGCTAGATGTGTTTCTTAGGTTCAATTTGATTTGTAAAAGTTATTAGGACTTAGCTTGCAGGTTTGGCATGCTTCAATGTATTAACCTAACGGGAAATTATTTTTGGTGCTTTTCTTCGTTTACGATGTCAGGCGACTAGTCGTGTCTACTGCATCTTGGTCGATTCAAGCTCCCCTGACAGTTAGTTTTGAGCGATTAATAATCTCATGTATGAGCCACTCAATATTAAATGTGGTTATTACAAGACTTCAAAGCCAGAACTGCATTGCATGTTGCAGTAACAGGTTGTTTGAATCGCCAAGGCTGGTGGTGTCATGCTGACGGAGTTTGTTCCGGCGCAAGGCGTTCAAGGAGACCTGTTTAGCCAGATGAAGGCTACCCCTAGGCCGACGCTGCTCATGAATGCTATGGACAGTATCAACCGGAAGATAGGGAAGGAATCAATCAAACTGGCCTGTGAGGGGTTCAGACGATCATGGCAAATGCGGCACGGGATCAAGAGCTCTTCATGTACTACGAAGTGGGCAGATGTACCAGTTGTATATTAACTGTTTTTCCTGTCAATCCTTTGAGTTAATCTCTGGTTCATAATTATTTATTTAAACTAAGGTTTCGAGGCAGAAACTCTATATTTTTTACGCAATTGCTCGATGCATTTTTCATCTTGGGCTTCGGTCAGAACTAATTCATTTTTCCCACCGGCTTGATAGATGCTTGTTGCGCTCACCTCAATTAAAAACCAAATACCACCTGAACCCTTGCAGATTTTGACCGACGTTGCTTGACGTGCATATTTATATGCATTTGCTGTCGTATCACCGCTTACAGAAGTGAATATTGCTCCAACTTGATATGTTTTTGGTAGCATTGTACGTTTAAGTGATAATTCAGCATCATTAATAACCCCTTCAATATCGTTATAGGTTGAATATGTATGTGATATCGCTTTACCGTTTGCTAACATTAGTTCAGCTGAAATTTTACTTAAATTCTGAGGTTTAATTGCTATCTTCATTTTTATATCTCCATTTTGCCTGTATGGCATTTAATTTATATACCTAGCCAACGTAATCTTTTCGCGTACCTAAGTAACCCCATAGTTTGCCAAACTATTTAGTTATCTTCTGGTACATATGCCGAAGTTTATGATTTCATTTCTCCACAATTTATTTGGCGAACTAATGCCACAATTTTGTGCCGAGGCCATGCCACTGCTCTAGGACCTATATTTACTTGCTGAGGATATCTGCCTTCCTTAACTCCTTTCCACCAACTTGATTTACATACTGGAATTAGCTGAAGAATATCCTTCAGTCTTATAAATCCATCTATATCCTTATCAAAGTCGTCATTGATTTTCGCTTTGGAATTGTTCAAAGTATTTTCATTAGTGGGCAGATTGCCATCGATTGCATTGAGCTCTAATTGTTTATTCGCAGATATTTTTAAATTTACAGTCATGGTTTTTCCTTATATTTAATTTTTGTATTAAGTATTTGTTCTATACGTTTTTAAATCTACGTTAAAAATTCTTTTAAGTCGAAACTGGACGAGGGTAAATAATTACGGGTTTATTTATCTATAAAAAACTAGAGAAATAAATATCTTTTAATGCATTTAGATGTTTGCTTGAAAAAAACTTGCTTTTGTTTTTTGATGAGAGTAATTTTATCTCATAGATAAATAACTTATAGGATTAATAAAATGGCAAGACCTAAATTGGAAGATGTTGATAGAACTTACCGCATAGCGTTGCAGAGTGCTTTATTCCGTGCTGTTAGAGCACGTGGAATTAAGCAGATGATGGTCGAAATAGAGTTGAATATTACAAATAAGAAGGAAGATGGCGCAGTATGGCGAAAAATTGGCAGAGGAGCACAGTTGGTTGGTCTTGATAGCCTATGTGAGATGATTGAGAAAGCTGAAAAATTGGGGTGGTGTGTCGCGAGTGATATTTACGATGATGCTGAAAAGTTAGTAGATATAAGAGATTCTCAAGTTATTGAAGCAGAAATAGTGAAAATGAAAGACACAATTGAAAACATTGCTTTATTTTGTCGATTGGGGAGTATCAACGCGCAGAATCAGATCATTCAGTCATTAAAGGATGCGATAAAAATAATCGAGAGTTAAGTAATGAAAACACACAACAACTTAACATCCTGGCAGAAATGGATGGATTAAATGAGTTTTTATAAATCTGACGCAACAATACAGGCATCAAAAGATATTACAAGAGCGCAAAAAGATGTACTCAGTTTGCTAACATCATTCGCCCAACAGAGGGGTGTCGCATGGCCAAGTTATGATTTAATAATGGAAAGATGTTCTATTGGTTCTCGCACAACAGTACGGAAAGCTTTGAAGGTTCTTGAGGATAAAAGATATATAACTATCAAACATGGAGAACGTGACGGCGCACGCAATAAACCAAATATGTATTACATCATTCGACAGGAAAAATCACCAACACTGCAAAAATCGAAACAAGCTCCAGCCATTATTATGAACTCTACTGTCAGAAATGAAATCGCAGGTAAGGAAATTAGAGAGCAAATTACATGCCTTAAAGCTTGCCGTAATATGTTACGAAAATTTGGCGCCATGAATAGTGAGATCGTAGTAGAAATAGAAAAAAAACTTAAAGTTTTAACTACAGAGTTGTCAAAACTTTAATTGAGCATTCCATCAAAAAAACGTTATCCAGAATTATTTTAAAGGGGCAATTAATAGTTACCTTGTCTAAGCGAATTAATAGTGATCTGCAAAATCCTGTCAATGCCGCCTAAGCGGGGACAAAGCAGACAGTCATTTGCAGACGTTCACACAAAATTCAGGACACATCTCTCTTGTGTGTGAGATGAGATCAGAACTCAGGTAAAGCTTTCCATAGTTTTGTGCCGTCATGGACCCATACCCCAAGCCCATTTGGCGCAGGAGCGGTGCCAACGATGATGATGACAATGCCGGAAAACTCTTCTCTGCCTGCAAGGGCATGGTCGGCTGCCATGGCTATATCTTCAGCCGATGGATTGGGGACTGGTTCCGGGTGCGTGTGCCAGAAACCCAAACAGTGAAGGCCTTTCTGGAAATAGTCAGCTCTTTCCTTGTTTACTGCGGTCATATCGAGTTGAACTCTTGTATGGCTACTCCAAGTCGATTGGAGCCTAGTTATCGCGTCGACACGAACGACATCGGACTGGAGGTTTACGGAGTACAGTTGACCAACAGATTCTTTTGACCAAGAGTGTCTTTGAGCATAGGAGCCTAGATTTGTAACTGTTGCACTTGGTAACTCAAGCTTCCACACCGCACCAGGTATCCGATAAAGAAGAGTTTCTTCAGCCATGGGAAAAAATGGCCTTGAAGGGGCGCGTGATTTGCATGGAGTCGAACTCAGATCCAGTTGTCGGCACTATCGGTTCGGTGGTTACGTTAATCCCCAGAGTCTTGAAGAATGCCTGGGAACGAACAGAACTCCACACCATCGCTTCGGGGGCTTTGTCATCCAGCACGCTAAGAAGCCTTTCAGTTGTGAATCCTGCTGATTGCCAGACGTCAGCGGCGCCGTAAGGATGGAATCCAGCACCACATGCTGGGATATTAACTTGCACATCATCTGGCCATGTTGCGGCAGCAAGCTTGTTCCCTGGGTCGTCAGGTGGCCAGTCTGTTCCGTGCGGAAGGTGTACCACATGGGTTGCTGCACAGAATGGTTCTACCCAGGCATGAACAACTGGGCAGGCGCCGAGGGAAAGGTCGCGGTGATGAGATAGCATGACACGAACCGAACTTTCGCCTGTGCAATCGACGATAAGATCATAGTTACCTGGCTTGCAAACATGATGAATCCAGTCAGCCGCAAGAGCATGATGAGGCTTCAATGTTATATCAGGAACAATCTCCCGCAGTCGCTCGACAAGGGCATAGGCTTTTGAACGGCCAAGATCACGAGCACCCAAAATGTGCCGGCCGCAGTTTTCCGCCTCGAAAGTCTCCTTGTCGAGAAGGTGTAACTCACCAACCCCTGAGCGAGCAAGGAGCTCAGCAACAGCAGAGCCAAGCGAACCACATCCAAGAAGAAGAACCCTTTTCCCCTGACGGCCACCTAGGGCAGATAGCCCGTGGTCCCGGGCTAATGCCCAGCTTGCATCAACTCTGTCTATGGCTACGGGAATGATTCCTGGGGTGGTTACATTGGGGATGAGCGCGGGGGAAATGAGGAATCCGTAGCAAACACCTGTCTGAATCAGCACCACGAGGAATGGGTGTGAATTGCCATAGCTCTTGCTTTGAATCCAGTGAATTACCGACTGCTCATTGTCGGTAACCTGTGCTACGAAGGATTCCAGTTCCTGCAAGTTTTTTGGCCAGTCAGTCGGTGTCCAGCGGATAATGTCAGCAAAAGGAACAAAGAGCGAATAGCCTCTCACCAGGGTCCCCGCTGCCCAACCATGGCGGTTTGCTAGAACATGTGGGTCAATGTCTTCTGTTGTGGCAATCATAAGGTCGCTTCGCAGCTTTTGACTCTTTTTGAAGTAGGCGCATAACCTACCTTCCGTTACTCCATGAAGGGGGCGAAGCTGAGCTCTGACAGCATGAGGACTAGGGAGCGTATTGGCTAGACGGAATTGCTCACAGAATCGGAGCCAGTACGACAGGCGTTCATTATGAAATTCATTGGCGATCCACTCCGCATCCGAGCTCTTCTTCCAGAACTTTTCGAGGGATTTGATTACGGCAACCACCGCACCGGTTGGCCATTCATAGTCCTTAGGTGACGATACGACGTCATGGCAGAATCGGCCATCCATCTCGATGTGCGGCAGAAGCAGGCATAGCTTTCTGTCCACGTGCACCTGTGGTGGTGAAGCAGGAAAATCTTTCGGTATGGATAGACGCACAAGCTGGGGCCCTAGGATAGGGTGTTCCAGTTGTAAATCCCACGAGGCAGCCTTCCGGCGTGCATCCTGGCTTTTGCTTCGTTTGGCAAAAGAGGAGCCGTCGCCGTCGAGCCACGCTTCGACGGCTGAAGCCGCAACCTCGAAGGGAGCTGCCGATACTGTTTTGTCAGGCAAGGGAGTCCCTGTAGCCAGACGGCCGCGGTGATTGGGGCTGAGTCTTGGACTGAGTAGGTGCCGTAGCAAGTAGGCCACCCAGGACTCCTTGCGGCTGAGGTAGGCTCTCCTTCCATGCTGTGACACCGTGCTCGCCAAATACCCCGCGGATACGGGTTTCGGAGCGCTTGCTGTATTCCTCTGAAAAAAGAGCATCGAGGTCAGTTGTCAGTTGTCCATGCCAGGTGTTGAACTCTTTCTCACGCAGCCCATTATCGGTGTTCCATTTGTCTGCAAAGTTCTCCCCGCGCTTGCCATTCAAGGCCGGGTTGTCGACATGGATGCCAAGCAATCCTTTCTGGATAAATTTCGGCATGCGGTCTACTACCTCAAGAGCGACCTCGATGGCAGACGAATACAGATAAGGCCCGTTGGTAACGATTTCGTCGTAAGCCTTTGCAGCAAGGGTTACGAGAATCACAGAGATGGGCTTTCCTTCTTGCCTAGGCTCAGATTGTTGCTTGTAATAACTGTCACGGTGAAGCTTCATCAACTGGACCATGCGACGCAGGATGTCGTCAATATGAACCTTGCCCTTTGGTAATGGGTCGACGGTGGCCTTAGCTTCTACCAGGCTCTTGCGAATCTGCTCTTCTTGGAATGGGAAGCGCTTCTTTGCAATATTGCTGAACCAGTCTGCAAACTCCTCTGGATTTGATGGGCTCCAGGTTGTGATGGGGTCGCGTACACGCAAGTCCGTACCGGTGATTTCATCAGACATCGGAATGGCCGGCGTGACGTCGAAGTAAAACGGCTCTCCAGGATAAGGGAGTCGCCAGCAGCGATTCTTGGGGGAAGGCGTTCCAGAACCATTCAGCCCTTCAAGGGCTTGGCCGAAACGCTGAAAGAAGGGCTCGGAGTCGCTAAGGCCTTCGAACTTAGGTCCTGAGAGCTTTACCGCTACATCTAGGTCAAAATTTTCCCGACCATCACCAGCAATCGTGGTCTGCGTCTTCATTGAGCCTTGAACAACTACATGGACGTCAGTTTCGTAGACGCCCAGTTTGTTAGCAATGTGGCGACCAAATTCCTTGTACCGTCTTTCTGCGGCAGCCTGTTTCTCCTGTGGTAGCTCAAGCTTGCTAAGCATACCAACAATGAATTCCTCCCATTGCTGGCTTTCTTGGCGTTGGTTTATCGCCTCAGCAATGAGGCGGGAGCGTTTTTTTATCTGGGGTTGCTGAGTCATATTGCCCTTTCAGGTTGAGTTGTGATGGCGATAGTGGTTGGAACAAAGGAAAAAGGCTGTTTGGCTGTTGGCATTTGAACACTCCACGGGTAAGCCGGGGTCTGATTTTTCTCATGCTGATAGCAGCGAATTTTTGGCATGTTACGATGATCGTAGGCTTTACCAAACCGGATTGCTAGCGATGCTGGGGCGGCCAGAACAAGGTGCACCATTTCGATCCCCTGGTTGGCCAATGTGCCTAGCATCTGAAGGAACTGTTGAGTTAACGCTGCCTGGGTGTCCTCAGACCATAAGGAATTGGGCTGAGGGTTGGGGCGGGCCATACGCACCACGGGAATTTCTGGGAAGGTGGTTGCAATATCGTTGTAGGCGACAACGTATGACGCGGAAACGGCTAGTACCACCTCTTTACTATTTTCTAGGCCATCTAAACCTGTAACCTCAAAGCTTTCCCCGTCGACTTCGTCGGTCAGCTGCTTCCAATTCCCCTTGGTTCGTTCCCAGTCCATGAGAAGAGCATTTCCTTCATCATCCAACAGAGTTCCTGCAAAGAATAAGAGTGGAACCTGCATCACTCCTCCAGCGATAACTTGAACGTCGGCGCGAGCGGTGTCACCACGAGCTCGACGAACATCTCGCTGGATGTGTTCGATTTCTTTTAGAGCTTCTTCTACATTGGGCGTGGGGGCTGCCAGATGCTTCCGCACGTCGACTAGGCAATCGACTCGGCGGCCAAGCAAAGTGCGGGGTACTGCGGCGAGAAGTGGCTTGTCTGATGTGTCCACCAATCCACGCATTTCGATGACAAGAATGCGACGGGTATCGGCTTCTTTCCATTCTCGGAACTGCGTCCAGAGAACCATAAGTAGACCAATCAACCAAGTCAAGCACGCTAAGTATACGATTATCGTCAAAAGGTTTTCTGGTAACCCTTCAGCAGGTGCATATCTAAATGCGTCGACGATGCCAGCGATACCTTCTGCTTCGATAGTGACGCCGCTGCCTAGCATTAATAACAATGTAGAGCTCCTGCTCAGCAGAGCAACGCCAAGGTTGCGTGGCCGGATAATCCAACCTACAAGCTGGTTAACAAGTCCCATGAGCCAATTTAAGATTCGCATAGCATCCTTCAGGCCCTTAGAGCCATTTAGTATTGTTGTTGGTCACTCTTGGTTACTGGGTAAATTTTATGCAAATTCTTTCAGCGTAGAGGGTTAAGTAACCCCTCTACAGACGGACAAAGAAAACCCTATTCTATTATGGGGTTTGTGGTCTTAATTTCAAGTGGATGTCTGAATGGCGCCATGGGTATGGCGAAAGATTAAGCGCAATAAAGGCAGTTAAGCGGGACAAAGCGGACGGTCATTTATTGAATAAATTTCAGTCGTTATTAAAATTCAATTACAATTAATTCAAACATGCTGCGTCTCTATATTCATATTCCAATAAAGAGATCGAGAAACAATAAAACCAAGAAACGACAAAGGGTTTTGACATGCGTCATAAAATTGCAATTATTATAGAGACCCATGAGTTTCTATAGTTACTGTTGGGCAAGAAGCGACTATTTTATTATTGAGAGAGACCGTCATGTCAATTGATTCAGCAATGATTGTCTGCACTGGTTGCGACTACGAAACACGCGAGGTGTATCGCCCTATTCGGATTCGATATCAAACCACGAACGGGAGGATCATCGAGACTGGCCGTGCCAAAGGATGGTGTTACGACTGTGCAAGCTATTCCGATATCGAAAGAATGAACCAAGGAGAGTTGCACGACGAACTAGTTTCAAAAGAGCGCGAACGGCTTGATGCACACCATCTTCAGGGTGAATTGAATCGCGGTTTCCTTTCCAACTTTCGGCATCGGTCAGAGCAGGGACAATTGCAATATCAACTTGAATGTCTGGACGAGGAAATAGCCGAGCTTGGTGGATTGCTTGAAATTGCGAAGAGCCGGAAATCGAAAGCAAGATGCCTAAAGTGCTGGTCTGAGAGAACCGTGCCGCTAACGTTTGATTCTGAGAGCAATATTGCGTATGACTTTCAGCACGAGTGCGGAGGAAATTTGAAGATAATTCACGATCACTCAGGGCCACGATATAACTTCCGCGTGTCAACTTATGTTCTGAACGAAGAGGGTGAGTTAATCGGGGATGAATGACTTGCCTACAACCTCATTTACTAGGACCGGGAAAATCTGCGCCGCTTCGCCATGCAACTTTTCCCAGCAGGTTATGTGCAGCGTTAAGGTCCGCTTTGCGGATTAGCTGCCTAATGAATATGGAATATTGATGATTTAGATGGCTTAATGTGACAAATCGATGATTTGTTTTAATTATACGGACTGGTAGTGGGTATGCTGATGATTGGCTGCATCTTTGGTTAAGTATGCTTTATGTAAAACAGACACAGGTTCACAGTACACTTAGTGTACTGGAGTAAACTATATCTACTAGGTTTACCCCTTCACTGGTCATTGCAGGAAGTCGACATGCCTTCGTGCTGTGGTTGTATTTATTGATTAAGATATAAAAATAAATACGATCAAGTAGTCCTGAAGTTCTATGTTGTGCTGCAAGTTACATCACGCCGATGATGTGGCCGGAAACGAAGTTGAGGCCGGCAAACGCAAAGCGTTTGACCGTATAGCGCGGAGTCGCCGTGTTGTAACTGAAGGCTAAGCCAGTTTGGGCGGCAATATGAGCCCAACCAGAATAATTTTTTGGTGCACCATTAAATCTTTTATAGGTGCACCATAATAAATTTTAAAAAAATTTTTAAAATTTATTCACTTCCTCATTAAATATATCATCTCTGGTTTGATGATCCAGCATTTTATTATTCTTATCTAACTTTCTGATTTCGCCCAGCAGCGCTCTAATGACGGCTCGTAACCCATCATTTGTCCTTATCGAATCTTTCAATTCTTTAGACATCTCTGTGATTTGATGTTTGAGGATAGATTCATCTGCAGCATCACCGGTATTTGTTGCATCTAAATATTCTGAAATTTCATTTCTGAAGGTATAAGTTGGGAGTGTTTGTACTTTTAACCATGTTATCCATTTTTCAGTTGGCAGTGTAATGATGCCAGCCTTCTTTCCAAAACCAATATTCTCAGCTGATATGGGATAAGTCACAGAAGAGGGATTCTTATTTGTTACCAAAATATAGAGATCTCCAGACTTACTTTTTCTGCGAATTATGTTGAATAAGCCTTTAGGACTCGCATTTACCTGGAATATCTCCAGCCATTCAAGTGCTTCATTGCTTTCTGTTGCTTTAAGTACATCAGTCAGGGCGGTAGAACTTTCATCAACATGCCAGCGATGAACATGGTCATGCGATAAATAGCAGATACGCACGCCTGTTGAATTGCTGCCTATCGCATGCATCCCAAGTGACTCAAGCATTCCGTCAATTTTAACGGTTGAAAAAACGTTTGATTTTCCATTAAGCCAAGATGATAAGTTTGTACGCTGTATGCCCATTAAATCGGCTGCTTTTGAGATGCTTAAGCCATTTAAATCAATCAAATTCCTTATAAGGCCTAAATCAATATTTTTTTTGTCGCTCGGGGTCATACAACACTTTCTATTGACAACATGTATAACTACATGTATAATACACTTAAAATACAGGAGGCTAATTGTGATACATAAACCTGACTTTGGTCAACTATCAACAATGCCAGATCCGTGAAGGATAAATTTACAGAGTAACAAACTACAAATGAAAGTTATTAATGATGAATGAAAATTTAAATGTTCAAAAATTAAACAATGAAATTGTATTGATACGTGGTCTGCCAGGAAGTGGAAAAACCACTTTGGCTAATTCAATGAATAGTTACAGGCATTTGGAAGCTGATCAATTTTTGGAAGTAAATGGTGAATATGTATATGACGCTTCAAAGGTAAAGCTAGCGCATGACTGGTGTGTGTCAACCGCTAAAGAGTGTCTTGAACAAGGGCTAAACGTAGTCGTTTCGAACACATTTGTAAGGCTTTGGGAGATGCAGAGGTATATCGATCATGGTTTTCCTTTCCGCATAATTGAGATGAAAGAGAAGTACCAAAATATACATGGGGTACCCCAAGAAAAGATTGATCTTATGGCTAAGAGTTGGCAAGAGTTACCAGCAGAGTGGCAGATTAGTGCTTAGCAGGGTGACTGTTGATGTAGTGATGCGATTAGCACATATCGTGAAAATTTAAATAATGGCTAAGATTCTCTCATTTAAGCTTGCTGGACTACCAAAGACCACGAATGCTAGTCGTCGACATGGACATTGGGGCGCATTGTTGTCTGAAAGTAGAAAATGGAAGAGGGCAGTATGGGCTGCCGTTCAAAATGCAGGTAAGCCTGCTCAGCCAATGCTAAGCGCCAGCATAGAGTTGATTAGGCACTCAAGTACTCAACCTGATTTTGATAACCTGGTGAGTTCATTTAAATGGATTTTGGATGGACTCATAGATGCTGGTGTCATTGTAAGTGATAAGCCAAGTGTCATTGGGCAACTAGTATATAAATGGGAAAAAGCAGCGCCAAAAAAAGGTTTTATTGAAGTCAGAGTGAGTTATGGATAAAAATTATCACAAAATTTTTAGCAACGAAACCATTTCCCAGAAGTATGAAATGTTCAGAATAATTTACAAATAATTTATATGTAGCTGATTTGAACCATAGGTATGGTGACATCGATTAATAAAAGTAGAGACATAAGGGAGCCTTGCTGTGAATGAAAAAAATACCAAGACTTTGTTGAAGGATTTCCCAAGGCTGTATCGAAATCCAAATTGGGAAATCAGTTGCGGCGATGGTTGGTTTGATTTGATTTACAAGCTATCCAGCGACATTGAGACTGCAGCTAGAAATGCTGGCTTAGACACATATGCAGATTCTTGGCCAATGGCAATTCAGGTAAAAGAAAAATTTGGAATTTTAAGATACTACTTGAAGACGCCATATCTAAAGGAATCATTGGAGCTTGGAATGGCGCAAAACCCTGGCGGTTTATTGGAATTTAGACCTGTGGCTAGTATTGAGAGCATTCGTCAGTTGATCGCTGAAGCTGAAAATAAGTCAGTGGAAATTTGTGAAGTGTGCGGTCTGCCGGGTGACCTGAAACAAGATAATTGTTGGCATGTATCTTGTTCTCTGTGTGAAAAAATAAGAGTAAATAGAAGGACATTACGTGAACAAAAAAATCGATAGCAACTTATGTCCTGCGTTGCCAAAATGGCTTGAAGAGCCTGCACGTCTAATGAACAATGATCCATCTTTACTAAAAGATACACCTCAGCACATCCTGGATCTTTATGCCTTGTATCGTCGTGCTAATAATGGATGCGTAACCTCAGCCGAAAAATTAGCCGTACATTATGAGGTTGGAAGTATTCCTACAGGCGCGGAAGTTGATATAGCTGTTGAATGGCATAAATACGCCGTTAAATTAGGTTCAGCTTCTTCAGCTATGAGATTGGTCAACCTGCTTTTATGGATGGGAGATAAAGAAGATTGTCTGGTCATGGCAAGAACTGTTCTAACAATCACGCTTACAGGTAAGTGCCGTGCAGATGATGATTGGAGTAATGCTGCTGCAGCGGCGCTGTTTCTATTGGATAGAACACCCAGTAAAGAAAATAGGACTCTGATGGAAGATTTAATTTCACGTGATAATTTTTCTAAGCATCCCGATTTTGGTCTTATTGCAAATCAGTTGCATAAGGTTAACTGTCAGGATGGCGATGAAAAACTAAGCTTAAAAGTTGCGCAATCGAAGATCATCGAAGATGGTGATTACAAAGCTGGGATCTATAAATGTTTAGAGAAGCCACTGCCATTGGTGGCAGTGGCAAAAAACCCTGAAGAAATTCGTAAAATTCTTGATCAAGAATTTCCATGGTTTCGTAAGGTAAACGAATTGGTGTACCGCCAAATGGAGGTTGCTCAATTTAGCTACACCCCAGCATTTCATTTGCGCCCACTGTTGCTGGCAGGTTTGCCGGGGCTAGGTAAAACCACATGGGCTAAGCGTTTAGCTGGGTTGTGCGGAATCCCATTTCGTACAGTGATGGCTGGTGGAGGGGCTGATGCGATGTTTCTACGTGGACTATCTAGAGGATGGGGGTCAGCACGTCCCGGTGCAGTGATACAAACTATTGCGATTGAAGGTATTGCTAATCCAATGTTCCTAATTGACGAGCTTGAAAAGTGTAGTGCTGACAGCCGGAACGGACGCATATGGGATGTGCTTTTGCAGATGTTGGAAAATGCATCAGCTAAGTCATATCTTGACGAGTGTTTACAAGTTCCGTGTGATTTGTCCTGGGTCTCATGGATTGCAACTGTAAATGAACTGGGTACCTTGCCTAAACCGCTACTAGATCGATTTACTGTTGTGCTGGTTGAGCCTCCAGATGACAGTCATTTTATGAACATTGTCCAGGGATCCTTACGTGCCTTTATAAGTGAGTCTGGCATTGATCAGCGCATGCTTAAAACACTAGATGGCGATGATTATGATGTTCTGCGCCGTTGTAAAAATCCGCGTGAGATTAATCGCACGGTTCGCATGATCATAGAAGATGGGTTGGTGAAAACCAGGCAAGGTATGCGCCATTGATACCAATAACGAATCAGTGAGTGTTTTAATTAAATTGATTATGCTGGTGTAAATAGTTAAATAAAAGGTAAATATGAGTCTTGATACGTTTTTGCAAATATTGACTCTTACAACAGGTGTCATGGGGCAAATGTTAGTAGCACATATGCGTAAAGAAGGTTTTTACTGCTGGATTGCATCAAATTTGGCACTGATCTATATCAGTATCGGAGGTCAGATGTGGGGCATGACCGTTTTATATATTTTTTATACTGGCATGTGTTTTTACAGTGTAAATCGCTGGAAAAAAATGGTAAGGAATTTTAGCCAATAATAGTGCGGGCTAAATATCTGGTTATATAACCATTTGATTACGGTCGCTTTATCACAATGTAGGCTCTAATTGAGTAAGTTAAACATTTTATGAAGTACTTTGAAATGACATTGATAGCAATTCTGATAAAACGATTAAATACGGAAAGCAATTGCGGACCTGTCATTTTTACAGCAACAACAAGCATCACCCCGACATAGCTCAAAAGGCTGGGTCGGTTAACATACCGGCCTGCACCATCAGTCCGGTCAACAGGGATCGGACAACATGAAAATTCAACTCATTTCAGATTTACACATTGGCGTTTGCCAGTACACCCCAGTGGCTGCCGGCGCAGATGTCATTGTCGTTGCCGGTGATGTGGATGCGGGTTTTGACACCAATGTCTATCGCCTGTTTGCAGATATGCTGAGCAGCTCACCGGACGCACACATCGTTTATGTCGCCGGGAATCATGAATTTTACGGTAAGGACATTAACGCTTTCCGTGTTGAACTGCGTCGATTTAGTGGCCCCGCATCAGCTGGCGGCAGGCTTGAAGACGACGTTGGAAAGCGTTTCCATTTTCTTGATAACGATGAAGTTGTTATTGGCGGTACCCGTTTTCTCGGCACTACTCTGTTTACTAATTTTGAGCTGTTTGGCGAATCGCAGAAACAGGCGTGTATGGAAGAAGCCGCGCGTCGCCTGAATGATTTTCATTACATCAAAATTGATGGCCGCAGATTCACGCCGCAGGACAGCATCGATTTGCATACTGCGGCAGTCCAGTGGCTGGAGATGAAACTGAAACATGAGCCATTTGACGGTGAGACTGTCGTTGTGACGCATCATGCGCCGAGTTTCGCATCAGTTGTGCTGCACTATCAGCACGATCCTCTGAGTGCCTGTTACGCCTCCAAACTCGATCATTTGATGGGTTTTAGCAGGCTGTGGCTACACGGACACATGCACGACTCACTCGATTATGAGATTGACGGCACGCGCATTGTTTGCAATCCGCGTGGCTATGCACGTAACGCGAACTCAAATGAAAATAGGTCATTCCAGCCGGCGATGATAATAAGCGTCGGTGAGCCTGACCTGTCGTCAGAAGCGGAAGCCGTTGAGGCTGACAACCAGGCGAAAATCGACGCGCTGCTCGGACTTGAGAAGCTGCACCATGAAGAATTTGAGCTCGATTATTACGATGTCGGCCAATTGCCACAAGCGCTGGCTGATGAATACTGGAGTGAGCACACAGGTTCAACACAACCAGGAATTGAGGGTAAAACGGCAGTTTACACCTGGAATTTCGAGCCGTGGCGCTGTCAATATTTGAAGCAGCTCGGTGTTGATCCGGCTAAAAATGGAAACAAGCCATGAGCAAATTAAAGAGCAATGCGCAGACTTTACTGAACCTGGAAAAGCATCACAGCGATGAGCATTCGCTCGATTATTACGATGTCAGCGAGTTGCCAAAAGCACTGGCTGAAGAGTATTGGAAAGATCACATGATTGCAGCGCGGCCATTAATTGAAGGTAAGTTGTCGATTTACGCATGGGATTTTGAGTCCTGGCGTGAGCGGTATTTAAAGCAGTTGATGTTGAGCAATGTAAAGTGAAGGAGTGCAATGGCTAAACGCACCATCATTTTGACGAGCCATGACCGCGAACTGACGGTTGATATCGTGGTTGAGCCGCTGAGTAAAACCATTCACGTCAAAGTTGAATGGATCGATACGCAATTTCTTACTGAGCTGGTTCGAGACGAATTAAGCCGCCTTGACGATGAATACAAAGTTTGGCTGCATACAATCAATCGCGGCGTCGAGATTGGTAATGAGCGATGTGAAGCCATGATTGATATTTGTGAGGCCACATTCATTGTCGAGCTGCGGGAAGACGCGCTGATCATCAAACCACTGGAGAGACCGAGATATGCCTAGTAAGTATTTGTTCCTGGACTACGACGGCGTTTTGCATCCATACAGCTTTAGTTCAGTCGGCGATCCGATGACCTTACATTGGCCAGATCAGAGCATCAGCCTATTTTGTTGGGCACCGATTCTGGAGCGCCTGCTGCTAAACGAGGTTGACCCAGAAAGCCGTGTGAAAATCGTTCTAAGCACAACATGGCAGCAGCGCATTGGCTGGCGGGCAGCGGCGAAACATCTACCGCTGGCATTGCAAAAAAGAGTGGTTGGCGGCGTTTATAAATACGGTTTGTCACGTGGTGCGGAGATCGCGATGCACGCCATGGATTACAAGATTGATGACGACAGCTGGATCGCGGTAGATGACGATAGCTGGATGTGGCCAAAGGAGCATTTAAGCCGCTTTATCAAAACAGATCCAAGGGTGGGGTTATCGAGTGAGCAACTGCAACAGGAGTTACGTGAAAAATTAGAAGGGCTTTTGAAATGAGTAACGATTATAAAGAAGTCATCGTTATTGATCTGGAAGCAACTTGTTGGGAAACAGATGCCGAAACAGCACTCAACACTTCAGAAATTATTGAAGTTGGTGTTTGTATTCTGGATGTGAATTCAGGTGAAATCAGGAAGCAAAGAGGAATTATTGTTAATCCAATAGCTTCAAAAGTTAGTCCATTTTGCACTGAATTAACGGGCATTACACAAGAGATGGTCGATTGCGGAGTTAGCTTTGAGCAAGCTTTAAAGATTTTGAGAGAAGAATACCGGGTAGATCAAAAAGTGCTGGCAGCATGGGGTAATTACGATCAAAACATGCTGATGAAAGAGTGTGAGCGGCATTGTCTGAAGCCGCCATTTGGCCCGACTTACATGAACATCAGCGCTCTTGCAACAATGAAACTGAAGACGCGCCGGTTAAGCTTGAGTCGCGCATGTGAACTTTATGAATTGAAATTTGAAGGTAGATTGCACAGGGGCGTTGACGATGCTGTTATGGCTGCAAAAGTTTTATGGGAAATCATTAAATGATCCAGCGCGTCAATTTCATCAACCGTGGCTCGATGCAAAATATGTATCCATTGCCAACCTGGGCGGCGATTTCAATTTCAGAAGAGGTTGAAACAAAGCTTCACCATGGCTGGTATGCGATTCATCGAGCATGTTTTCATGATGCTGATCCTGCAAAGTCTTTTGATGAGATGAAAACCCTAATGAATTCGGCACATGCGGCCGAGATTGTGGCATTTGTTGAGTCGGTCGCACCATACGTTGAGATTATGTTTGTGAATTGCATGGGCGGTATCAGCAGGTCGGCAGCTGTGGCGAAGTGGATTGCAGCGCGGTTTGATCTGCCGTTTGATCAGGATTACACCCTTTACAACCATCACGTTTACAGGCTGATGTGTGAAGCCGGCTTACGATTTGAGAATAGAAATGAAAGTTAAAGAGCTTATCTTTGAGTTGCAGAGGCAGGATCCTGAAGCCGAGGTTGTGCTTGATGCCTATGAGCTCGGTGTTAATGACGTGAGGAAAGTAGTAGCTGCCACGGTGTTCAAGAATGAAAGCAGGCCTTACTGGTATGGTCGGTATGAAATGACGAAGCCGGGTATGTACTCGATGAAAGATGCACAGCCGGTAAGCGCCGTGTATATGCCACGCCTAGATAACGAGGATGCGACAAATGAATAAAGAAAAAACGTCTAAGTTGGTGAAGGAATTCCCGCGCTTATTGCGTAAAAGCGCTGCTCATCCAAGCGTGTTGCAGTTATGGGGCATTGAAGCCGGCGATGGATGGTACGAGATTATCCATCAACTGCTAACCGAGATCGAAGCCAAGGCAATAACAGCCGGAATTAGCAAAAGAAAATGGCCGCGTGTACTGCAAATCAAAGAGAAGTTCGGAATTTTGAGTTTCTACATTGACATTTCAGCGTTTAATGCAGCAGACCTAGAGCTGGTTGGAAAAATGATTTCAGCAGCAACGGGAAAGAGCACAAAAACCTGCGAAGACTGCGGAGCACCAGGGACACTATACAGAGGCGGCTGGTGGAGTGTGAAATGCCCGGAATGTGAAGCTGCGTTACGAAAAAAGGAAATGGAACATGCTTAAGAAGTGCTTATTTACTGGAAGATTTAGCGTAGAGACCTGCGGACCTTGGCCGGATTTCGCTGTGATCAGTTTGGGTGAGCCGGATGCCGCGGAAGGTGCTCCGCGTATTCAGGATGGCTGGCATGACGTATTACGTTTATCTTTTCATGACATTACGCCGGACACACTAGACATTGAGAACGCTTACACATTGATGTCTGATGCTGACGCACAGAAACTCGTGGAGTTCGTTAAAAAGGTCGCACCAGAGGTTGAGGGCATTATCGTTCATTGTCGTGCCGGCATTAGCAGAAGTGCCGCGGTGGCGAAGTGGATTTGCAGTGAGTACCAGATCCCGTTTAACCGCCATTACGACCGATATAACGATTACGTTTACAGATTGATGGTGTTGGCGGCGGTGGGTAGCAGTGATTCGGAAGCGTCAGAAGAGTATTTGGCGGCATTAAGGAAGGCAGTGAATCGTGAGTGAAAATTTGAACATTAAAGTGCTGGAAGTCACCGGCGGCGTGCATACCCTGCCAGGTGTTGACGTCGAACCGGGGGTGAGCCTGATCCAATGGTCGATCCGCGAATGCGATCGCACTGATGGCACGCGCACGCGTCATTTGGTGGGGTATGACACCCATGGCCGCGAGGGGCGCGTTTCAAGCACGATCGTTGAGCTAAACCTGGATGCGAAGACTGCTAAAACCAAATCTGGCCGCGTCTACAGCTTAAAAGGCGATCCGGGTCAGCATTCAGATTCTGAGTATGTGTGGCAAACCTGGCTTTATCTGCAAAAAGCAAAGAATGACGCGGATGTAACGACTAGATTATGGAGAAAATCATGATCCTGCTATTTGGTGACACACATGGAAGCCTAGTTCACGTTCTGCCAGCAGTTTTGGCCGAGAAGCCGGCGGCTATCATTTTTTTGGGTGACATCCAGGCGCAGAAGCCATTTGAACAAGAGCTGGGGGAAGTCGTGGATCTAACTCAAGTTTACTGGGTCCCTGGCAATCATGACACTGACTCAAAAGCCGATTACGACAACCTGTTTAATTCTAAATTGTCAGATAGAAACCTGCATGGCCGCATTGTAGAGATCGATGGTTTGAGAGTCGCAGGCCTGGGCGGGGTGTTTCGTGAGTCTGTCTGGTACCCGCGTCATGATCCTGAAGCGGTGCCATTATATGAAACGTACGACGCCTTCGTTAAAGCTGAACTGGCAGCGGAACGCTGGAAAGAGTACAGACGCCTGAAAGCGAGCGGACAAGCACCGGATGGGTTGCCATCACCAGCCCTGCTCGGTAAAGCGCTGACGCATAAGAGCACCATTTTTTATGAAGACTGGCTCAGGCTATATGGCCAGCGGGCAGATATCCTGGTGACGCATGAAGCGCCGAGCTGTCACCCTAATGGCTTTATTGCCCTCGATGTTTTGGCGCAGTCTATGAGAATTAAGTTTTTTTTTCACGGGCATCAGCATGATCGACTTAATTACAGCGAACATGAAGAGAGGTTGGGTTTTAGCGTAAACGGTGTCGGGTTCCGCGCCATCTCAGACCAATACGGCGGCATGGTCCGCGCCGGTGATTTTGATGAGCAGCGGATGCATCGGCAGTACAGAGATAAGTGATGATGAATAAGGTAACGATTAATCTGTTTTTTGACTGTGAATTCACGCACTTTAAAGAAAGCGCAGAGCTGCCAGTGCTTGTTAGCATCGGTATCGTTAGCCAAGATGGACGGACGTTTTACGCTGAGAATGAAAATGTCCAGGAAGAGCTTTTTAGCGAATTTGTGATTGAAACTGTGCTGCCGCTACTAGAAGGCGGTGAGGCTGCAATGCCCTATTCCGAGATCGCCAGGACGCTGAAAACATGGATTGAAAGCTTTGAAGGCGAAGTGAAGATGTGGAGTGATGCGCCAGGACACGACTGGCCGCACGTGGAACACATGTTTAGTACCTACGGGTGGCCCTCAAATCTCCGGCGTACCCCCGCAGCATTGCGGTTTCCTTCCTCGATACAGAACACCAGGTTCGACAGCGCAGTAGAAGATATTTTCCGGAGCAACCCGGCGTTAAGACGTCACCACGCGCTGGATGACGCGATCGCCAACAGGCACGCATTCAAAATGGCAACCATGCGGAGGTATTGACATTATGACACGCGCAATTTTTAGAGGATGCTAGGTTTTAAAATGGCAGTGCCAGCGTATTGGTAATGCACTTACTGAGAGAGTCTTCTCGTTGATGCTCGATTTAGACGTGGCAGCGACCGCACATCCTGCCTTGCCGGTTCGAATCCGGTCACTGCCACCATTATTATTGAGAAGAAGACATTATGACAATGCCACATGAAAGAACCCGCGCAGTCATTGAGACGCGCAAATTTTTGGAAGCACTGCGATTGCGGGATGACATTCCGGCGGACGTGAAAAAAGATGCAATCTGGTGTCTGCGTCATTTTCCGACAGACTCGATTGTGAAAGCTGCGGGCTATGCAACAACGAGAAGCGGTGTGGAGAACCCGTTCGCAACCAGCGCCGATTACGACGAACACAAGCTGAATCTTGAGAGGCTGGAGAAAATGAAGCATGATTAATGATGGAGATATTGAGTGATTCTGTTCCTTGATTTGGACGGCGTACTGCATCCAGACGCCGTTTTTAAGCCGGCGAGAGAACCGATCGAGCTTCGCGCTGAAGGATCGCTGATGATGCACGCCGGTATCCTGGAAGAAATCATTAAACCTTACGATGTGAAAATCGTCCTTTCGACTAGCTGGGTCCGTTCCTTAGGCTATTTGAAAACAGTCAAGAAAATGCCTCCAACCCTCGCCGAACGCGTGATTGGTGCAACCTGGCATACGAATATGGTTGATAAAACACCACGCCCGTACTCGCATGGTCATTACGATCCGTTCAACTTCTTGTCAAGATTTGAGCAGATCCACGGCCATGTTGTAAGAAACAACTTAGAAAGATGGCTGGCGATTGACGATTTGCATTCAGGCCTTGATGTCTGGCCGGCGGAATTTGAGCAGCGATTGGTCAAAACTGATGGCAACATCGGGCTGGGTTGTGAAGAGAAGCAGCGTGAATTGAAGCAGAAATTGGAAACATTTAAAAAGGCATGATATGAAAATTTACCTGGATACTGAGTTCACGGATTTATTGGGGATAACGGTTGATATTATGTTGGTAAGTGCCGGTTTTGTCGCAGAGGATGGCTCCGAACACTATTTTGAGCTGACGAACCATTGGGAAGAAGGTGGATGCTCAACGTTTGTTTGTGAAGCCGTGCTCCCGCATCTTGATCTTGAAACCTATGGCAAAGACCCAAAGGACGCGATCGCGGATCTCAACGCCTGGATTGAAGGTTTTGGCGAGCCAGTGACGCTATGCAGTGATGCGCCAGGTTACGATTGGGGATTGTTACACGATCTTTTCACCGACTACGGATTTCCGGCAAACCTGGTCCGCAGGCCACTGAGCGTCAACACGCAGGAAACTTTACGCGGCATTGAAGAGTATTTCGAGTCTCAGCCTTACGCTATCAAAGATCAGGCACACTGGGATGCGCGTGAGATGGCTTACAAACCAATGGCGATCCGTCACCACGCCCTCTGGGACGCGAGGGCCTTGGCATATGCCAATGGTGTACAACCTAAATCTGCATTAAGTGATGAAGATTTGATCGTTCGCGCGCGTTGCAAGATGCTGGATCAGGCAATTATTGAGATTGTCGAGCTGCCAAATCACCTGCACATTCGCCTGATGACCTGCCTGTACGAGTGCAGGGGTAAGCTGAATTCAGCGTATCGTTTCGGCGAATTCAAGAAATTGACTGACGATGAGATAGCTCAAGTTGAGGCTGCTTATCAGAGAGTCGACGCTTTTTGTGATACGGAAAATGACGGCAAAAACCTTATCCTGCATGGCTATTCAGCTGGGCTGTTGTCGCGTTACATCACAATGAAGCTTCTCGATTTTGGAGAAGATGAGCAGCTGACGGAGGCGATGGCAGCCGCGGATATTCCACTGCCAGACCCGGCGGAAGATCGCACCAGTTGGATGACGGCGTCAATTGTAGACGCGTTCATATCATCAATCATAGACGCCGGCTGCGAAGAGCAAAAAGTTAATGCCTTAAATTACCCTCAACTATGCTGGGTGCTGTGGGACCATAAAGACAAAAACATCAGTGAGGAAAAGGCATTCTACGCTTACGATAAGAACTTTAGGTTTTTAGACGTAGAGCGCATGGATGACGGTGAGCGTGCGTTTTTCAATAAATTAATGAATAAGTTCGGTCAGGGAGTATTAAAGCCGCGGACATGAGGTAACAATGATGGCAAAAAGCAAAAAAGTAAAGGTAGAAATCATGAGCGAGGCTGAGAAGAAGGAAGTCAGACAGGCTAAGTTCATTGAGTCATGCAAAGGGCTCTCAGCAGAGGAAATAGTTGAGCGCGCGAAGTTATTTCAAGGTATTGATGTTTCACGGTTCAAAGTTGTGAAAATGGTCGGATGATGTGCGCATGATCAATTTAAAAACACTCTCAGCTCACACACTACACACCAGCGCCATTTTGCGCACCGCCTCACTCAACGCATCAGGCTGGGCAGTCAACCGTCAGGATGAAGCTAGATCCGCCGGCCCGCAAACATTCGGCTACCTCTGGGATCAGGCAACTGGCTGGGTGTGAATGGTATCTGCCCCGCGCGAGGCTTTCAATAAATTGGCACTCAAGGCCTCAACCGAGTCCAGCCGCATTGTCGAGGATGTCCGCGGCGCATTGGCGCATCTGATCCACGAATGCGCGGCAACCCAGAAATTCACGGATGTGCAGGAAAACCAATTGGGCGGGATACTGGCGTCCTATGCCGGTACCACCAAAGTCTGGGAGATGTATGACCGCATGCAGTCGGGCGGACATTTTATTGTGATGAACTACCGCAAAAGTGAGCAGGTGACGAGCTCATTATTGCGGCCGTTCATTGTCGCTGATAGCCATTGTGAAGCGCTTGCTGCGGATGATCTGTTGGCTCGTGTGGCGTATATTCTTGGGATGGATCAGGCGAAGCATCCTTCGTGGTTTATTTAGATTGCTTCCGAATGCTTACTGGTGCAGTCTTTTTCGCCTCTTCCAGCCGCTTCGTTTCCGCCACGTCGATGGTTTCCGCCTTGTTCAGTCCGGTCTGCAGGGCCTGCGCCATATCGATGTTCATCAGGCTGGTGGTCGGTGATTTGCAGGATGGATCAGTCATATTAACTCCTAAAATTTCTCTGATTCACCGATTTTGAAGAGTTGGCGACATTCTCTTTACTAAAATCACGTTCTCAGGCTTCCTGATACTCACGCGCATCACGCAACTGGGAGTTGATGCTATCCATTTCCTCCTCAGAATATTCGCGTCCATTAGCTGAGCGCGTGCGCGGTGCCGGTTGAGGGCTGGTTGTCTTGGTTGTGCCGGCAGTATTGGTTACCATCGTACCTTTAGGCAGCCAAGGCTCAAAGGCAGTGGCATCTACACCTGCTGGCACGTACCACTTCTTTTCTGACGACTTCCAGCGCGCACCCAAAGACTTTGCGAGATCCTTCTCGGCAAATGGTACTTCTAATAAAATGTCTGTAGTAGCCATCGTTAATTCCTGCTCGTGTTCGTTGTTATTTATGTCCGGAAGATCTCCGGTAGTTTCTTCCCGGCTTTCTCGATGCAACTGGTCAAGGCTGCAATAATCGATTCCGCTTGCTTATGCGTGATGGGCGGGATCGGCGTCTTGTAGGTGTTGGTATTGCGCAGGTTGTGTGCCTGGATGACCGTGGCACGCATGCCGGGATCAAGGTCAAGCTCGTCACACAGCACATCAAAAGCGATGGTTCTGTGTCCTTTTCCATCCCCGGGACGCGTCTCATGCTGCAGCAGGTTGGCCGTGGCCAAGCTATGCAAACCCTCATACGCCAACGTGTATCGGCTATGCGGACTTAGCTCCGGCTTCCTGGCATCCCTCAATAAATGGCTGGCGTTGTCGGTGTAGGCGTGAATCTCGTCGTCGTCACGGTCTGCCGGCTTCAGCGCGCCGATGCTTATCAGGTTTTTATACTCGACGACCTTCTCTTTTTTCTGTTCGGTCAATTAAAGTAATCCTTTCCCCATGAATAATTTTATTGATCAGTCGATCTTCTTTTGCAACCTGCCATTCCTCAGCACCATAGTGCGTGAGATGTATTGGCCTGCGCAATATATCTTCCAGCGGTGATAGCAATCCGTACAGGTCGTTGCCGTCCATGTCGCTCACTACCAGCAGATCGATGTCACTCTGTGCGTGCGCCTTCCCGGTGGCCACGGACCCGAAGATAAACGCCAGGTCGATATCCTGACCTGCTAACACGTTCTTTATAATATCCGCGACGCCCATGGTCTTCCGTGCAATGCCGCATAACTCTTCAAAGATTGGGCATTCCGGATTAGCCTGGTACTGCATGCGGTTTCCATCACGCCAAGATATCAGAATCCCTGATTCTACCAGCGTGTGCAGCTCAGCGCTCATAGCCGAGACGTTGACATCTGCCAAGCGTGTGAGTTCTCGCAGGTGTAAAGGGGATTCCGGTTTGGAGAACAGAATGCCGAGCACCGACCGCTTAGTCTTGCTGAATAACGACTCGATGATGGATCGCGATTTTGTTTTCACAAGCACATTGTACACTTTTTGCAAACGTATGTTTACTAAAAGCAAACGATTTTACTTCAGTTAAAACGCTCTAGATTCGTTAAGAATAGTCGCTTCAGGATCACGGCGGCGCAATTCGCCAGAAAGGCGCTTTACCAGCGATCAGTTTTTCGCGGTCGTTTTGGTAAGATGGATACTACACTGCAGTTCTAGCTAGAATGTTCGGTGTGATTCTGTCTGAATCTGGACCACTGTCGGTAGAGCCGCTTGCACCAAATGCGTTATAGTTATTAAATGCCTTAGAAGCTTTTCTCATGCCTTTCTAAAGTCCACCAATTGAGAACTTATTTGAGATTGAATCCTCGGCCATCCAAAAGCTTCAAGTAGAGTCATGCTAACGTTGTGCTGTACTCCTGTTTTGGCAAGATGAGTTTACAACGTCATAACCATATCAACCTATTGATTCGTAATGATTTTATGGAAAAAATCTTATTTTTGTTTTTTTATCAATTTGTATATAAATACCAAGGTTAAATTGTCATTTTTTGGTAGAAATTCGTTAATCCAACTATAGTTTTTGATACACAAGAATGAATGCAAATTGACATCAATTAGATGTCAATTTTCTTAACTTGTAATTCAATGCACATATCTTCATAAAGTTACCATCTCCAGGACTTAGTAACGTTGTACTGTAAGCCTGTTTTGACAGGATGAGTTTACAACGTCAAAACATCTTAACTCATTGATTATTATTTAGATTACAGTGAATATCACATTCTGGATATTTATAAAAATTTATCTCAAATTTAATGCTTTGATTAACATAATTTCTGGATGTTAAAAACTAAACTCTCTATAGTTTTTGATACACAGGTCCATTTAAAATTGACATCAAATTGATGTAAATTTAATCTAATGTTTTACATTAGACAATTTACATAATTTATTGTATATAAACATAATTTTGCATTTTAATTTTAATTGGAGTAAGGTATGTAGATACTAATTATTGTGGAGTATTTATATATATGTCGCCGGAAAATAAAATTAAATGTGAGTCTCTAATAATGCGTGACAAGATGGAAGATCAATATTTTGCGCACCAAATGACAGGTGATATTTTTTTAGCAATGGAAGTGGTGGGTAAATTAACGATTAGTCAGTTTCAACTCCAAAAACGAGATCCAGAAAGTATTCAGCTTGATTCAATACGATCAACTATCAGCGCAAAATATCCATTCAACAGCACTGAAATTCAATTCATTATTGATTGCGCTAAAAGCGTTTTGTCCAATAAGAGCGGGGTGAAAAATAAGATGGAAATGTATGATAGTGAAGGATATGGCAATAATTTTTCACTAACAGAAATTGAAGAGTTGATCGAAGAGCGTGCGCAAAGAAAATTTGTTCTAAATCAAAAACTGTTCAAGCTAATGCACCCAAAAAAGATCCCAGTAACGGGGGGATAGGGCATGTCGAAGAGTGATGGCACTATAGTGGCGTATCTTAAGCGTGGTGAACTGTTATGGAACCGGGCTGCAACTGAACTCGCCATTTCTCCAGCCATTTTGTCACCATCCGATTTCTTAATATGGATTGATTCCGTATTGCCTATGTATAAACCTGCTACAAGGCGCCAGTACATTGCTTCAATCAGAGAGTGGCTGATGCATATAAAGGTAACCTGGACCGAGTATATTGCAGAACCACTCATTCTTGACCAGGCTATAAGAAGAAGCCAGCAAATGCAATCTCGACACTATTCACCTTTGGTTAAACCCAACAAATGGGGAACCATGACGTCTAGTAAGAAAGCAAAAAAAATTGATATGGATGAACTGCTATATGCAGTGAAGCAGTCAATCAGTATGCGAGGCAAGTGGATCAAACAGGCAATGCGTTGGATGCTTATCAATATATTGGTAGGACTCAGGCCGTGCGAATGGCGGCATGCATCCATAACTAAAGTGAATGGGAGATTTACTTTAGTTGTAAAGAATGCCAAGCATACATTCCAGAGATCCAATGGAGAGTCACGTCACTTGGACATTTCGGGTTTAAGGGCAATTGAATTGAGATGGATTCGTACGCACTTAAGAAGTATAGATGAGTTTGTTCGCGATGATGGTAAGTGGCAACAATATTATGAAGCAATTCGAAAAACAATAAGACGGGTCATGCGTAAATTGTTTCCGGGTATGAAAAAATATCCAACGCTTTATTCAACGCGGCACCAGTTTGCTGCCAATGCCAAATTTTCTGGGTTCAGTAAGACTGAAGTTGCCGCATTGTTAGGACATGCTAGCGATATTACTGCTGGCATACATTATGGAAAGAAAAAACATGGTCGTGGAGGATGCAGGGTGAAGCCGGATAGTAGCGAGGTTGTTACTGTAAGAATTAAGTCTGTCAAAAAATCTTGTAAATTTACCTTTTAGTTTAAATTGCAGAAATTTCCCATAAGGAAAGTTTCTGCAATTTATTCAAGCTTCCAGTGGTAGTGGCTTGAAATGAATTATTAGCAAGGCCGGATTAGTTAGCTTGATTGTCAAACTGGTTTTCAAAACAACTCATGTAAGCCAGCATTAAATCAATCGATGGTAACTCTTTTTTTATCAATGCTTCTATTTTGTTTTATAGAAGAAACTGTTAGTAGATTCCATATTTGCAAGAGTTGATTTTTGTAATTTAGTAATTTTATGCATTTTTGTTAAATGATTTATGAGGTGATTTAAATCATATCGCTTTACCTTAAATAAATGAGAAATATGTCTAATGGATTTGCAATGTCTTAATAAATCTACGTTAGTTAGTGCTCTTCCTTTAAGATCAAAGCAACATTCACATCTTTCGTTTGGGAATGGGATCCATTGATATCCATAGTTTGATGAGCGTTTAACAAACTGCCCAAAGTCCACATCGACGTTTTCTTGTCTTTTTTTCCAGGTGTTTGCAGCTGCAAGTAAATTGCTATTGCTTTCAGTTAGTTTTAATTGGCGAATTACGGAGTTGCTTATAAATCCAGTCATAAATGATCCTCATATTTTTAAATTAATCACATGCATCTGATAATTGTCTGCTAATGATTTTTAATATTTTGATTAATCAATCAGCAATTATTTAACAATGCCGATGAACTAATAATCTGTAATAGTTCATCATGGGTTTTAATCTACGTTAAAAATTTTTATAAGTCGAAACTGGATTAGGGTAGTAAATGTAGGTGTTTTTTTATCTATAAAAAAGATAAATATACGAATGTAAAGCAAAAGTGAAAGCTTAGATAAGGTGCTAATAACTTAATTGAGGTGTTTGTGCAGTAAAGTGTTTAGTGGGGGGGCGATTCAGTCGATTTACAATTAGGAAATTGAAGCGATGCCTATGAATCACACATCCAAACCATGTCGGTAGCGCTTCGTCCCTAGTGGGTTCTTGTAGGGGTTGTAAAACTGCACCCTGGTGCTGGTGCAGTTACTGTGATGCTAAAAAGAGAATTTTGCTAAAACCAGCACCACCTACCAGTAATAACTCAATATTTATCGTAACCCGTTGGCTTTGCTTTAACTGTTCCTGCTAGATTGAACCCATCAGTTTTCAGCATTTCTTCCGCTTCACTGATGCCAGATGATTTGCTATTAAATATTGGCGCAATCATCCAGTATGTTGTTGCAGCTAGCATTAAGTAGAATAAAATCATCGCCATGTCTCTTCCAACGATAGTTGAAAGATAAATGGCCAGCACCCCACCTGGGATGAGTGCCAACACTGATAAAAAAGTATAGGCTTGGGGCCCAAGTGAAGCCATAAGGCTTCCACGCGTACCGCTGGCTCTAGCTAACGTTCGCATTGCTGTATTTGCCTCAAGTTTGTAGTATCGTTTTTCTGTACCATGATCAACAGCGACAATTGCTCCGGCCATCCGTCCGTTTTGTTTAAGTCGAAGAATGTAAAATGTAAGTAGCTCGCCGTTTCGAACTTCCTTATCATTTCTCACTGTGATAAAAAGAGTGTCAAAGTAAACTTCATCACCATCCTCGTCTACAATAGAAACAGTTTTGTAGACGCGAATTCCTCTTCCAGAATCCTCTATGTAGTTATCAAGACTTTTAAGATATCCTTTGATCTTAATTAATTTAAGTGAGCTATGCATTACTATTCCTTTATTATTAGTATTTTAGCTTGTTGTAGAAATGTTGATGAGGCGCATTTAAAATTGCCCCTCGCGCGCTGAATTATGGCTTGGTAGATTACCATGTGGCTTTGAATAAATCTATTAAGCCAAAGATGTAAAATGCCTATTTGAATAAGTTGATATGCGCGATATGGGGAAACGTTATAGCAGGCACCTGATACTCGCTACTGTCAATTAAGAGATATCAGTGATGTCCGGACATTTAAGTTTTAACACATGGTAATTCATTGAATATGTTCGTTAACGTACGCATGATTTTTTTACAGCTTTTCTGATATAACTGCTAGCCTAGACTGCAGATAAAAGACCCCTTACTGAAACTTTTTGGCTCACACCAAGAAACTGTATCTGCATTAGAATCACTATTTTGCTTGTGGCCGCCGTTGTAGTGAGCTCAGGTCCCTGAGTAATTAGGAACTTACCGTAGCCTTGACTGGCGCTTTCTTCTTGGCTTCTTCCAGACGTTTCGTTTCCTCCGCATCTATCGTTTCCGCTTTGTTCAGTCCGTTCTGCAGGAGTTGCGCCATGTCAACATCCATCAGGCTGATACGCGGTAAGGCTGTTGTAGATTTTGCTGGAGATTCTGCCTTCTTTTCTTGCTTTTTGGAGTTCATATTATTTCACTTAATTATGTCTTAATATTATAGGAAGTCGACGAAAATGAACTGAGTTATATGGACATTTTTTAACATAAATTTGGAGAGCCGGTCTATTTTAATTGCAGATTTCTTTTAATAATCCACAAGTTCAACCTGGCCACGGCGACCGGTAAAGCGGTTGTATGCATCAATCTTTTCCAGTTCCAATCTGAATTTTCTATTGTCATAGACTTACTCTCGAAGCCAGTCGGTCTCATTAGTCAGATCTGATTGGGCCACGAATCCATTCCATGTTTTGCGCTCACCGTCCCATCGGTAACCTCGTTCCTTCAACTTATCTTTGTTATCGAAGGATGCATTGAGCGCCCAAACCTTATATTCAGGGGTGCGCGCTTTTTCCAGCAAGGCTTTCATCACCTTCACTCTGGATACCGGTAGATCAGATTGCAGGACCTCAAGTAATGCATGGCAGTCCACGGATGCCCGATGCCCTGCATAATGAAATCCGCAACGGTATGCCAGAAACTCAAGGCTTGAACTGCCCATGCCTTCGTCTCTCCATGAAATTTGGGCATAAGAGCATGCCCATGATTTTTCTGGAAAAGAGGAAGCCTGGATTCAACAAAGCCCCGGTCAAAAAAAGCATTGTGTGCAATGACCAGAGAAACGTCCGCCATCAAGGCCGCCACTGCATCATCATTTATACGCTTGCCTTGCACCATGTCGTCCGTGATGCCATGTATCTTGGTTGATTCCGGAGGAATAGGCATGCCCGGGTATTCAAGTTCATTAAATGTTTCCAGCACACGATATACCTGACCTGATTCGGGACTGTATTCAACGATCACAATGCCGAGGTCGATGATTTTGTCTGTTGCCTGGTTGGTTCCGGTCGTTTCGGTATCTAGAATAGCTGCCTTTAAAAGTCGCCCGGGCGGTGTTTCATTGGAATAACTAGTGCGCTCAATAAATGGACGTGTGATCTTGTAATTTTTGGATTCCAGCCAGGTGATTACCTGATTAAGGTCATATGCTTCTGGTTGCGTTACGTTCATTGTTGGATACCTTATATTTTTGGTTTTCTTCTAAGTTATTTATCAATCAGGCTTTTTTTGCGGTGTATAGCGACTGCATGCGGTTGATTTCGCTTGCCACTTTATCACGGAGTTCTGCGGGCTCAATGATCTCAACCTCGGCACTGTGCTTCAGGACGTCCATTAAAAGTTCTCTATCATCGCTGTAGGGTACTTTGAGCTCAAACGTACCATCAGACAGAAACTTGCTCTTCTGGTTGGGATGCCATCGCTCTGATGCAACCCAGCGTGCACGCTGGCCGCTGAAATGCATTGTGGCCCACTTAACATCCTTTCCGGAGAAAATTCCGTAGCCTGATCCAAGCACATCGTTTAGCTTCTTCTCGGAAACATCTTCTGAGTTCTTTTCCAGGATTTCTACGCGTTTGATCGTGTCGACAGAGAAGCTGCGCAGGCCATTGCGCAGATGACACCAGGCATCCAGATACCAGTTATCCCGGTAATAGATCAGTCTCTGCGGAGATACTTCTCTTCTGGTAACCTCGTCAGTGCCGCGGGCATGGTAATCAATCATTAGGCGTTTCCTGCGAAGGAGAGCGGAGCCTACAACCTGGAACTGGTCTAGGTGAAACTGTCTGGCACCTACGGATTCAATCTTTATCCGCTTCTGTACTTCTGTAAGCTCATCCTCATCGGAGCCAATGATGGAAGTCAGTCTTGAAAGCAGGGGCTTGATATGGGGACCTAGCAGCCCGCCGGTATCCAGATTGATCAATAGATGCTGCATTGTAAGTAAGGCGTGAATTTCTTCAGCGGAGAACCATAATCCCGGCAGTTCATATTGTGTGCCGATGGATTGCTTTTCAAACCTGTAACCGCCGGTCTCTCTGTCGTATACGATGGGAGCGTTGAGACGGTCCCGCATGTAAGCAAGATCACGCTTAAGGGTTGCCGGAGAAACCTCAAGGGCATGCTGAAGTTCCTTGAATGGCACACTTCTCCGGTCACTCAGTAACTGATCAATCTTATAGAAACGTTCATTGATGCTCATTGTCTTTGGCCGATAAAAAGTTGAAGTGTAGTCAGGCGATATAGTGACCTAATCTAGATTTTTTTACTAGCTCATTCTATGAGCTTTGTATATCTCATAATGGCTATAAGTTAAAGATAAAGGAGAAGCCAAATGGATTTGCCAGCAATCTCGACAAGAAGCGGAAGAAGACTCTATCTGCACAACCCTAGCCCAGCACAGATTCATATCAATGATATCGCACATGGTCTAGCGCACCAGTGCAGATTTAATGGACAGACCAATAAGTTCTACTCAGTGGCGCAGCATAGCGTGATCGTTGCTTACATATTGCCGCCTGAGCTAAAACTGGCCGGACTTCTGCATGACGCAGCAGAGGCCTACCTGGGCGATATCGTGCAGCCATTAAAGGAATTGCTGCCCGATTTCGGATCGATAGAGGCAAGGTTCGCTGATGTGATTGGCCAAAGATTCAAGGTTGACCTGCAGCATAATGATGCGGTTAAGAAAGCTGACCTGATTGCCTTGGCAACCGAACGTCGTGATCTGATGCCGATGGAAATTGTAGAATGGCCAACATTGAATGGTATCAATCCGCTTTGGAAAACCATCAAGCCTCAGAATCCGGATAAGGCTAAAGCGGAGTTCCTCGCTTTATATTTTAAATTGACTGAAATTCAGCAAAGGGAGAGTGCTTCATACTTTGATGAAAATATATTTATCCCACTTGGGTTAAGGAAGATTATTTCATTCTAGACAACTTCATCAGGACTTATCTATAGTTTATCAATACTTCATGTACCATTGTTACTATACGAAATTATCTGAAAAGAGACTTGAGAACCAATTTTTGGATTATATAAAGCTTAAATGGACAGTAAGAAATAGTCATTTTTAACACTTTTATGTGTTTGTAATATTTGCCTACTAAAGATACGATTCCAAGAAATAAAATTAATAATAAAAGGATTATTCAAATGACACAGGCCTTCGATAATGAGGGGAATGAGATTATCGAACCTAACGCCTCGAATATGATTGTCGCTTTGAGAGATATTGGGTATTCGTTGGAATCAGCAGTTGCTGACATTATTGATAATTCCATTTCTGCCAAGGCCACTAGAGTAGATATTCGATTTGGGTGGGATGCTGAAAATGATCCTTGGGTGGCTATTCTCGATAATGGTGTTGGTATGAGCGATGTTGAGTTGGTAGAAGCAATGCGTCCTGGAGGTCGGGATCCTTTAACTCTTCGGGGAAAGGATGATCTGGGAAGATTTGGGCTTGGGTTGAAAACCGCATCATTTTCACAGTGTCTCAAGGTAACTGTAACAAGTTGTCAGGATGGTGAGCTTTCATCAAGGCAATGGGATTTAGATCTAGTTCGAAGAAAGAATTGTTGGTCACTTCGTAAACCTGATGCTGCGGAATTAGCAAGTTTGCCGTGCATCGATCTTATCGGGAATCAAGGAACTTTAGTTGTCTGGCAGAAGCTTGATCGTTTGGATTTAGGTAATGATAAGGATAGATTTCATCAAGTTCTAAATGAACGAATATCCTCAATCAGTGAACATGTGGCTCTTGTATTTCACCGATTCATCAGTGGGGAACCCGGAAAACCGAAAATCATAATTGCGGTAAACAATAACCCTTTGGATCCTTTTGATCCATTCAATGCAAAAAGTACTTCAACAACCCATCTTCAGGAAGAACCCATCGAAATTGAAGGAAAGACGGTTCTATTCAAGCCTTATATTCTTCCACATCACAGTAAGGTTAGTCCTGAAGATTACGAACGCCTTGGTGGGAAAGAGGGATATCTTCGCGGGCAAGGGTTTTACATTTATAGAAACAGGCGTTTGATCATACATGGCACTTGGTTTCGTATGGCTCGTCAAGATGAGATTACGAAGTTGGCACGAGTTCAGGTTGACATCCCTAATACGCTAGATCACCTGTGGACAATTGATGTCAGAAAGTCTCGGGCTCAACCACCTGAAGCCGTAAAGAAAAGATTACGAGGGATTCTTGAGCGTATACGTGATGGAGCCAAGCGTCCTTATGTGCATCGTGGAACGGTGATTGAGCATCATCACTCTCAGACGGTGTGGCAAAGGTTGTATTTAAATGATCGAGTCAGCTACCAGCCGAACTCTCAACACCCTCTAATTTCAGAGCTGCGGTCTGATTTGCCAGTAGAACTGCGTAATCGATTTGATGGCTTTCTATCAATATTAGGAAAGTCTTTGCCATTCGCAATGCTTTTCAATGATTTGGCTACGAGGCCAAAAGAAACAGAGAATTGTAGGGCTACTGATGATGTGCTTAATCAACTCGCTAGTTTGCTATTCGTAAGTGAGGACGATTATGATCCAACTTATCTTGCTGAAGTGATGCGTTCGACTGAACCATTTGCTTCATCGCCAGAATTTATTGCGCGCTACCTTGCACGCCTTTCCACCCAAGGAGATTGATTTGAGTCCGCAGGATTTTGAGAACCAAGTTAGGAGCAATCTAAACAATCGAACAACGGTTACGCCAGAGCTTATAAGACAAATCATACGGCTTACATTAGACATACAAGGGCCAGAAGCCCCTCACTTTACTGATAAAGAAGTGTTTATTGAACAGATGGCTAGATCTCTGGAGGAGAGGCTTGATATTTGCATGCCTGATGCCACTGTAATTCAGTTACCGTTTAAGGAATGGTTGAGTGAGCGAAGAACTTCCGTGGCCGATTTGTACTTTTGGGATCGCTATAGGAAAAGTTTGCTTCAGGATGGTTTCGGAAAGGAAGTCGTCGGAACCATCAGCAGGGATACCGATAAGATTGTTGGGCTTTTAGAAGATCCAACAAAAACTGGACCATGGAAGCGTCGTGGCCTAGTTGTTGGTCATGTTCAGTCCGGCAAGACTGCTAACTACAACGGCGTAATCTGCAAGAGTGCTGATTACGGATACAAGATCATTATTTTATTGGCCGGAGTTCACAATAATCTACGCAGCCAGACTCAACAGCGTGTGGAAGAAGCATTTATTGGAGTTGATACTGATAAGAAGGATCGAAACTTACCGTTGAGAGAATGCAAGACAGGTGCAGGTAGGCTTGGAGATGAAATGAGAATACCATTCAGTCTTACTTCAAGAGAGCATGATTTCAGGAAAGATTCCGCGAAGGCAGCTACTTTTTCGCTTAATGCCGTCAGAGAACCAGTGGTTCTCGTGATTAAGAAGCAGACTTCTGTTTTAAAAAATCTAGTCGAATGGTTGAACAGCCTAAATGAAACCACACAAGGAAAAATCTGCAACGTACCGATGCTACTCATCGACGATGAGGCTGATAATGCATCCATTAATGTGGCTAAGGGCGATAACCCAACCAAGATAAATGGACAGATTCGCACACTGCTTAAAATGTTCGAGCAGTCGAGCTATATCGGATATACAGCAACTCCATTTGCAAATATCTTTATTGATCCTGAATCAGAACATGAGATGTTCGAGGATGATCTTTTTCCAAAGGATTTCATTGTCTCTCTTGAAGCCCCTGACAATTACGTAAGTGCGGCACGCATGTTTGGTGAAGATGGGGATCTCTCGCATCTGCTTCAGCCAGTATCTGATCATTTGGAGTACTTCCCTGAGCGACACAAGATTGACCATAAGATTTTCGGACTGCCTCCAAGCCTAACTGAAGCAGTACGTAAGTTCTTACTAGGAAGGGCTGTCCGAATTTTACGGGGTAGGGGGCATGATCATTCATCCATGCTGGTGAATGTATCTCGTTTTAATCTTGTGCAGCAGCAAGTCACATCATATCTAACTGATTACCTGGAAGAAATGCGCAATTCAATTAAGCTGCATGCTGGATTAGCAGACAAAGATGCACTTAAGGATCCGGGCATTCGCGCATTATATGAGACATGGACCGATATGCTCCCATCTCAAGGAGAATCATGGGATCAGGTAAAGCCATGCCTTTTGGGAGCGGTAGGTCCAGTTGTGGTTAGAACTATCAATAATAAGTCCTCTGATCGTCTTGACTACAAAAATCACAAGGAAAATGGTTTGCATGTGATAGCGGTCGGTGGATTAAGTCTTTCACGAGGGTTTACCTTAGAAGGCTTAATGGTTAGTTACTTTATACGAAATTCAATTATGTATGACACTTTGCTTCAAATGGGGCGTTGGTTTGGATATCGAGATGGTTATATAGATTTGTGCAGCCTATACATGACTGAAGAAGCACAGAGCTGGTATTCACATATCTCATCAGCGATTGACGAGTTACGAGCTGAGTTTCGTCTCATGGAGCAGCAGGGTAGAAAGCCTTCTGAGTTTGGCCTTAAGGTCAGAACGCACCCCGAATCACTCATCGTTACCGCACGCAACAAAATGCGGTCTGGTAAAAAGGTGCTGCATACAGTAGCTCTGGATGGGCGCCTCATCGAAACAGCTTATCTTAAGTCTGATCCAGAAGTGATTAATAATAATCGTGATCTTTTGAAAGCACTTTTGAACAAGCTGCAAGGTGCTGGAGATTATAAAGAAATCAAAGCTGGATATCTATGGAAAGAAATACCCGTTGATATTGTCAGCAATTTTATTACACGTTTTCAGAACCATGATGATGCTAGCGCTATTACACAGGCAAGGCCCGTAATAGAATTCATTCAAAGTGACGCTGGCAGATTTGGGCTTTGGGATGTCTGTCTTTACAGCCTCAAAAATGGCGATAAGATATCATTCGGTTTTTTAGATGTTATTCAGCAGGAGCGTAGTTGCAGGGAAATTAACAGCTGTTATCAGGTGAGTGGGCAAAAGATGCGTGTTGCCTCGCGTGGCGCAGAGCAAGCTGGATTAGAGTTGAATGAAAAGCAACTGACTGAGCTTAAAGAACTTAATGAGAAACATAATGGCAATGTGCCTGATTATGTTTACCGAAGTTTCCGTTCGCGCCCTCTGTTGATGCTGCATTTGCTCGACCTTCGTCAGTCAGGCAATAAAGAGAATAAGCTTGCAAATGTCGTTTGTGCTTGGGGTATCAGTTTTCCGGGTCTCAAGGGTGGAGGAAATGGAAAGAAAGTTGAATACATGGTCAACCCAATATGGTGGAGTGAACAGCACAAAGAAGAGATAGAAGAGTTAGAGGAGGTGAGTGATGAGGGATCAAACTGATCCTTGGGGCAGCATAGAAGCTCAACCTTTGTTGGGAAAGCTTCGTGCCCGTCGTGTAGATGCTGGCCATCCATATGATTTCTACTGGGGCTTGGATGCGAAAGGACAGCAATTGCTTTTGTTCCGATCAAATATGGAGCTTGATTGCAGTACCGATCTTCCTACGATTCATGGAATTTCTTTAGAACTGGAACCTTATCATTTTATTATCCGGCTTCTTAATTCGAATGATCTGGAAATTTTCACTACTCTTTGCTGGAGTCTTATTGAGCGTACTAGAAATGTTCAATCTATTAAACTTGTAATTGAGAATTTGGCTGCACACCTTGTTCGGTGGCAAAAGTTTCTTGGTAAGAATTCACGCGGGTTGCTGTCGCAAGAAGAGATTAGAGGGCTGTTTTGCGAACTTTGTTTCCTGCAGGGGATCCTGATTCCTCGCTATGGTGTCGATGCAGTTTACTACTGGCATGGCCCATCAGGTTACCCTCAAGATTTTTCAATAGGGTCAACTCTTTTCGAGATCAAAAGTCATCTTGCCGGGGTCCAGCCTATTCTATCAATTTCATCTGCAGAGCAATTGTGGTTTGCCTCTGGTGAGTTGTTCCTTGTGGCTTACACAATCGGGGAAGCTCCAAAATCATTTCCTAGAGCATTGTCACTTAAACAACTTGTAGATTCCATTCGTCATGAAATATCAAATCCAGAACTGATCGATGTCTTTGATGATAGATTAATGGAAATAAAATATACCGATCATCCTGAATACGACAAGCAAAACTTTACGGTTACTCATCCAGAGTTCTTTAAAGTTAATGAGACTTTCCCAAGAATCACTTCTGATGAAATTCGTCAGGGAGTATGCAACGTTCGATATGGAGTAGAGCTTGCTGCGTGCCTACCCTTTAGGAGTGACCCAGCTTGGGATTCGCTGGGGGCTACCAATGGGCATTGAAGCTTATTTTGAAGAACTTCGACAAGATGTGATTGTGCGGGCAGATTCATCCGGGAATTTTACCGATGACGCATTTGTTGAGGTTGTCAGCGAGTTTCTGCAAGAGTCCGGGTCTATTGAAGACTTTAACCCCCGCAGCTATCTTCACCGTGGTATCAGAGTTGATGGATATAACTTGAACCTCGATGAGTCGCTGCTCGAACTTTATGTGGCTGATTGTCGAAAAGGGCATGAGCCTGAAACAATGTCAAAAGCCGAAATGGAACAGGTATTCAAAAAAGTCGAGAACTTCTTCCAAAAGTGTTGTCTGGCAAAATTCGTCAACGAAATTGAAACCAGTCATCCCGCATATGGCCTTGCAAGAACTATTCTTGATGAAGCTGAAAATATCAGTCGTGTTCGGTTTTATCTTTTGACCAATGCCCGATTGACTAGCACTATCAAGGAACTGCCTCCACGTACAGAAAGCCATAGGGAATGGTCTTATCGTGTTTGGGATCTTGATCGGCTCGAAAGAACCTTGGGTGCAGGAGAGCCTGAGGAAATTGTTGTTAACTTCGAAGAGTTGTTTGGTCGTCCTTTGGTATGTTTGCCGGCTGGGAATGGTGGTGGCGATGTCCAGAGTTTCCTCACAGTCATCCCAGGTGATTGGCTGTCATACATCTATGACAAGTTTGGGGGCAGGCTGCTGGAACAGAATGTGCGCACTTTTCTTCAAGTGCGGGGTAAGGTAAATAAAGGAATTCGAAGAACAATTCTTGAGGAGCCGCATAGGTTTTTTCCTTATAATAACGGTATTTCAGCTACGGCAGAATCTGTAACTGAAAAAAAAGTGGGTGGTGTATCTTATGTTACCGAGCTCAGAAACCTTCAAATTGTTAATGGTGGGCAGACGACAGCATCTATCTTCAATGTGATGAAAAAGGACAAGTCTCCACAAGTTAGCCAAGTTGGTGTGCAAATGAAGCTTTCTGTTGTGGCTCCTGAAATAGCTTCAGAACTTGTACCAAAGATATCTCGATACGCAAACAGTCAGAATAAGGTAAGTGACTCTGATTTCTTCTCCACCCACGCTTTCCATGTCACTATGGAAAAACTATCACGGGACACCGCCGCGCCGGCGCAAGAAGGATCTCAGATACTCACCCACTGGTTCTATGAGCGCGCAAAGGGGCAGCACTCAAATGCTACACTTTATCTTTCCCCTGCGAAGAAGCGTGAGTTTCTTCTTCGGTCTCCAAAGAATCAGGTTATTTTAAAAACCGATTTGGCAAAATATGTACAAACTTTTAGATGCTTGCCGCATGAAGTCAGTCTCGGTGCTCAGAAGAATTTTGCCAAATTTGCTGATTACATCAGCAGTGAATGGGAACATAGGCAGAATGACTTCAACGAGCTGTGGTTTCGCAGAGCAATAGTTGAAGCCATAATTTTCAAATTTGCTGAAAAACTGGTTCTTGCTGCTCCTTGGTACGCCCAAGGATATCGTGCACAAATAGTGACGTATGGTATTGCTTTGATGATGACCAAGGTAAGAGCTATTGGCTATGAGCTGGATGTTCAGCGGTTATGGAGAGATCAGGCCATTAATAATGATTTTCAGCATGAACTGCTTCAATACTGCAAGCTTGCTCAAGATGCCATGATAGCGGGAGCTGCAAGGAATAGTGTCATTAATGTCACAGAATGGTGTAAACGGAAAGCCTGCTGGGAGGATATTCTCAAGATCGATTATGAGCCATCTTCATCCTTGCTCCAGTCTTTCAAGTCCAAGGAAGACGATAAAGAAGATGTGGTCGATGCCAGAAAGGAACAAAAAGGTATCAGTGCAGCAGAGGCTTATATAACAGTTGTAAACGCTGGGGGAGATTACTGGCTGAAGGTACGGGAATGGGCTTTAAGTAATGAAGACATATTGCCTTCGGATCTGAGACTTCTAGACTCTGCTTGTTTGATTCCAAAAAAACTTCCCAATGAAAAGCAATGCTCAAGGCTCATCGAAATCAAGATACTTTTTGAAGGCTGATTACTTTATCTAGAAAAAGTGCGACAGACTTTTATTTCAGAATGTTATACACTTTTTCTGCGATTTTGAATGCCAAAAGTGGAGGGACGGCATTTCCAACCTGATGAAACTGTTGAGTACGGTTACCTTGGAAAAAATAGTTATCAGGAAATGTTTGTATTCTGGCAGCTTCCCTTACAGTCAAGCTTCTACATTGACTTGGATCTGGATGTATAAAGTAATGTCCATCCTTGGAAATGTGGCTTGTGACAGTTGTTGCTGGTTTGTGACCAATCTGAACTCTAAAGCGATCGCTGAATTTACCGCTTTCCCAGTTAACATGGTCGGGGCGTAAACCACTCAGATTGAACTCTTCGTGACCTTTAGGTGATCGCCTGTTGGCTAATGCGTAAGTAGATGCATAGAGGTATCTTTTTAGATCGCTGTCCATATGGCCTCTAGTTTCATGGTTTAGCCAGACATCTAAGTTGCGGTCTTCATACCATTGATTCAATGCTTGGTTAGTGGCTTTATTTTTGTTATATGAAACCTTGTCAAAATTATACCTTAATCCACCGTAGCCCAACTCACAGCTAATCTTATACTTTATTTTTTCTAACTCATCTGCAAGTTTCCTTAAATGAGCATTTTGCAATGCTTCTGTATACAGCTCCTGAAGGTGTTGAGTCACTAGTTTCCCCCAATTCTCTCCATTATCTAAGCGCTTACTTAAACGACTTCTGAGGGGAGGGAGTGCTTGTATCGCGTCATTTACAGAGGCTTGGGGTTCTTTGTCAAGTTGGCATGGGGCATTTGTAATGTCGCTACGTACTCCTAACAAAATTACTCTATGTCTAGCTTGAGGAATGCCATATTCCTCTGCCTTAATTACAAAGTCATTAGCTTTGAAGGTTTCAGGGTCCATGCCGGATTCAAAAAAAGTAGGGACAGTCAGGGAATAGATCCTATACTTATACCCGGATGGTTTTTTGTGTAGTGCAGAATCCGGATCTGATAAGTCACTTAGAATGCTGTGAAAAATTTTCTTACCATTAATTTTTGATGAAAGAATCCCTTTAACGTTTTCCATTACAAAAACTGAAGGTTTATATTCTTGAATGATTTTTAGATATTCTTTATATAAAAAATGTCTAGGATCATCTTCTGGTTTATATTTTACTTTACCAAGATTCCTAGATCTGCCTACGAGTGAGTATGCTTGGCATGGAGGGCCTCCAATTAGAACCCATGGTTTTGATGGGCTTATGAAATTTGATTGAATTGCTGAGTTCAGTTCTAAATTCCCGGCTGGGGTTCCGAGTTCTATTTGTCTAGCTTCTAGTTTTGCTTCTTCCCATTCGGAAATTGTTGATTCATCATAGGGAAGTTCAGACAGTCCTTTACAAAATTGATAATAAGTTGTGAGTACACTGTTGCCTTTCGCTTTTAATTTTCGATAAAAGGCACGTAATGTTAATGTCTGATGTGCTGAAGATTCCATTTCCGCTGATACTAGAATCTTAAATGCAGTACCGATTCCAAACGAGGTGAACCCCTCACCAAGTCCCCCCGGTCCGGCAAATAAATCAATAATTGGTATAGGCTCTTTGCTTTGCATATCTGAAATACTATATAAACTTGAGGTTGCAGGTTACCAGGAATAGATGTTTTCGTCGACCATAGAATTAAGTTAATAATAAATTTTGTGGAATTTACTATCTACGTGAAGATTGAAATTTTATTGGGGAAGTATATGAAAATGCCTACTATGTTTTTATTTATCCTTTGCACCGAGAAAATTGCCTTGAGCCATAAATCTCGTAATTTCTAATGGATAATATTGCCGCCCTTCGTAGATCTGAAAATATGCGGCGTATTCGCAGTAAGAATACCAAGCCTGAAATTATGGTTCGCAAGGGGTTGCATGCCAGAGGATATCGATACAAACTTCATGTTAATGATCTTCCCGGTAAGCCGGATTTGGTTTTCCCGAAATATTCTGCAGTTATTTTCATTAATGGATGTTTTTGGCATGGGCATAACTGTCATCTTTTTAGATTGCCTAAATCAAATGTGGATTTCTGGAAAAATAAGATATCTAGAAATAAAGAGCTTGATGAGCAGCATCTCAATCAGCTTGCTTCAATGGGGTGGCGTGTCGGGATTGTCTGGGAGTGCTCTCTTAAAGGGAAGACTAAAATTGGTTTCGAGAGCCTTCTTGATGCCATTGAGTCATGGTTAAAGCAATCTGGTGAAAATGAATTATCTTTATCTGGAATAGAAACATAAATTCTTGCAACATGTTGTTAAGTTTAGCGCTCCTAGATTGATCTGCATTCTTACATTAGTCTGGAATTCTTTTTGGCTTTTACCAGATAATGTTTGTTTCCCCATTCTATTCCCCGGACTTATTGATGACAGGCAGCGCAGCCTTTGGGCTTGGAAAGTAAACCGTCCAAGCCTTATTCTGCTGATCAGTATATTTGATACCGCCGCATAAGAATTAGACGACTTATTGATGCAACATTCTTTTTAATAAAAGATTTTTAGTGGAACTTGATTCATCTCTGAGTGCGGAAGTATCAGAGGTATATGGTTTGTCTTTCTTCAGCTTCACCACCTTCAAGATCCTCAACGCTGGAATAAAGCACAATAGCATCTTCGCTAATGGCGATTACTCTTCCGTCTTTAAGGGTTAAGATGTCAAGAATGATCCCACCTCCGCTATCCCAAGTGGTACTTTCTGCAATGTGTTCAAGTTCTGACATGGCTGTTTCCTCTGTAATTTAACAATAAGGTTGCCAGTTGTTTGGTTAATTGTAAAGTCTAATATATTGAAAAATCTTGGTTATCGTTGATAAATCATTTTGATTAACGCAAATCAAATGATTGAACCGAATATAAATAGTAAGTACTTATCAGCGTGACGTCGTCAAAATACCTATCTTGAGGATGGAGGCGTTGGTTAAGTTTTACAAACATAGGCATTACATAAAAATTATGTTTACCCTGAAGTGCTGTGTAGCATTATTGTGGTGTACCCATTGGTGTACCCATGGGCCTTTAGAAAAACAAAAGGCTCACAGCGATTAAACTGTAAGCCTTTGTTTTATATGGTGCGCCCGAAGAGATTCGAACTCCTGACCCCTTGGTTCGTAGCCAAGTACTCTATCCAGCTGAGCTACGGGCGCGAAAGCGTGCATTATACTCGAAGCT